>WARP01000121.1_pt1 | contig 147713 bp, 135 predicted proteins | sample 4769151 | NCBI WGS metagenome assembly WARP01 (sample SAMN08893023, study PRJNA449175) | gut metagenome | isolation source: rumen sample fed with dry roughage | host: cow | place: India: Nagpur | collected 2016
CCGTTTTCCGGCCCGAGGTGAGCGCATGATGAATTATGCAGAAAAACAAGTCGCCATTCGTGGGATCGGGCAGTCGGCCGTGAGTCGCCCTGCCAAGGAAAGTGCCTTGCGTTTGACCGTGGATGCCTGCCTGGCCGCGATTGCGGATGCGGGTCTGAAACCGTCTGATATTGACGGGGTCATGTCGTATCCCGGTGCCGCTGACAACGCAACCGGGTTCTCTCCGGTGGGTGTGCATGATGTTCGCCTGGCCCTGGGTTTGCAGCCAACCTGGTATTGTTCCACCGCGCTGGAGTCAGCCGGGCAGATGAGTGCGTTTTTTGTTGCCATTCAGGCCCTGGCGGCGCGCACGGTTAAAAACGTTTTGCTGTTCCGTACCACTGGTGAGGCATCGGCCCGGGCCCGTGCAAAAGGTGCCATGGCCTGGGGAGGCAGTGACCGTCAGGTGTTTGGCATGTGGCAGTATGCCGTGCCATACGGATCGGTTTCACCCGCTCCCTGGTATGCCATGTATGCCACCCGTTACATGCATGAATTCGGCCTGACACCCGAGCAGCTGGGTTCGGTTGCGGTTCATGCCAGAAAAATGGCCGGGCTTAATCCCAATGCCATTTACCGCGATCCGATTACCATTGAGGACTATTTGGCCTCCCGCATGATTACCACGCCATTGCGTATGTTTGATTGTGACGTGCCGGTTGACGGTTCGACCGCTTTTGTGTTGTCACGATGTGATGAAGCCGGTGACGGACCTAATCCGCTGATCCGGATTGAAGCCATAGGCAGCCGATTTGAAACAGGCGGCTTGCGACAGCCAACCGATATGACGTCGTTTGGTGCCGAAGCCGCCGCAAACATGATGTGGTCCCGTACCGATCTGAAACCCAAAGATGTGGACGTCGCCCAAATTTATGACGGGTTCAGTATTTTAACCCTGCACTGGCTCGAGGCACTTGGATTTTGCGGCAAAGGAGAGGCCGGTGCTTTTGTGGAAAAGGGTGAACGGATTGGACTGGATGGGGAATTGCCCATGAACACCAGCGGTGGCCAGCTGTCTGCCGGCAGGTTGCATGGTTTTGGGCATACCTATGAAGCCTGTCTGCAGTTATTGGGCCGTGGTGGTGCCCGGCAGGTGGATGCGCCGGAAGTGGCGGTGACATGCAATGGTGCCTACGGCCTGGGCTGCATGCTTTTGACAAAGGGATAAACATAATATGACAAGCAAGTTATTTACACCTTACCCGCTAAGGGGACTTACGCTGAAAAACCGCTTGGTTATTTCACCCATGTGCCAATATAGTGCCATGAATGGTAACGCAAGTGATTGGCACACCATCCATATTGGCAGTTTGTTGACCTCGGGTGCCGGTTTATTCATGCTAGAGGCCACTGCGGTTGAAGCTCGGGGCCGCATTACGTCCGATTGCCTGGGTTTGTGGAGTGATGAAAACGCGGATGCGTTGCACGCTGTTTTGCAATCAGTTCGCAAGTACAGTTCAATGCCGGTTGGCGTTCAGCTTTGCCATGCCGGCAGAAAGGCATCCGCTCACAAGCCATTTGTGGGTAGAGGGCCGTTGAAGGCCGATGAGGGGGCATGGCCTGTGATTGGGCCTAGTCCGATTCCCTTTGCTGAGGGCTGGCAAACACCGCAGGCCATGAGTCGTGATGATATGGATGCCGTGATCGCCGCTTTTGTATCTGCAGCCCAAAGAGCGGACAAAATTGGCATAGATGTCATTGAGTTGCACGCGGCTCATGGATATTTGATGAGTTCATTTTTATGCCCGCTGGCTAATCATCGGGATGATGAGTACGGTGGCAGCCTTGAAAACCGCATGCGTTTTCCACTAGAGGTCTTTGAGGCCGTGCGCAAGGTTTGGCCGGCAGAAAAGCCATTGGGCGTGCGTTGCAACGGTACTGACTGGCATGAAGAAGGCATCAATGCAGACGAAGCCGTCGCTTTTGCCCGGGCATTGCATCAACGGGGTTGTGATTTTATTGATGTTTCCAGTGGCGGCAATGCTTATGTCAAAGTGCCTATTGGACCTGGTTACCAGGTTCCCTACGCCGAGCGCATCAAGAAGGAAGTGGGCATTAGCACTATTGCGGTTGGTCTGATCAATATGGCCAACCAGGCTGAGGCGATTGTGGCAGAAGAGCAGGCCGACTTGGTTGCGGTAGGCAGGGCTGTGTTGAATAACCCGCATTGGCCATGGCAGGTTGCCGAGGAGCTGGACGGTAGTGTTGAAGTCCCTTGGCAATATTACCGGGCCGCTACCAAAAAAGGGGTACCTCCCCCTTATGCACGCTAGGAGAAGACCGTCATGATCAGCAGTCAGTTTTATGAGTTGCGTTTATATCAGGTGGAACGCGGGCGAATGCCTGACATGGTAGCGCGCAGGAAAGATGCGCTGCAAACATTGTTTCAACGCCATGGTATTGCACCGTTGGGCAATTGGTATACCAGCATGGGGCGTAACTCACCATTCTTTGTTTACCTGATGCGATGGCCGGATTGGGAAACACGACAAAAAGCCTGGGCCGGCTTTTATAGCGATCCGGAATGGTGGACAGCCCGCGAAAGCACCAATGCAGGCAGTGAGCTGGTGGAGCGTTACGAGTTGAATTTCCTTAAGGAAATTCACCCCTGGGTGGCACACCCGGATGTTTCACGTTTAACGCTTGAGCTGCATATTACAAAGATTGACATTGGCCGCAGTGCAGCGGCCGAGGCACTGGTCAAGAATGATTTGAATGCCCGGCTGGCGACCCATGGTGGCCAGGTATTGGGGGCATTTGAATATTTGACGGGTGATGACTTGCCAAGGGCAGCACTGTTTGTGGGTTGGGATAACGCCACACAAGCCGAGGTAATGCAGCATTTGCTTGAAACCGCACCACTAAATCGCAGTGATCGTTACCGCCTCACACACATTCCGTTGTAACGATTGAATTATTACTGCGCCATATTAACAAAGGAGACAACATGATGAAACAGACATTGAAAAAAAGCATACTTGGATTTGGCAAGGCCATGCTTTGTACCGCAGCACTGGTACAGGCAGGCCCTGTGATGGCCAGCAGTTATCCAGAGGAACCCATACAATGGGTGGTACCCTACGCACCAGGAGCGGCCTCTGATACCCTGGCACGCAGAGTTGCCAAGGATCTTGGTGATGAACTGAAAAAATCAATTGTGGTTGAAAACCAGCCGGGGGCGGGTACGGTTAATGCCGCCAGAAAACTCAAGCGTGCCAATCCAAACGGTTATAACGTCATGAATGCGGACATTTCAACCCTGGCACTGAACCCGATATTGATGAAAGACCCGGGCTACACCGCCGATGATTTCACTATGGTCAGCATGCTTGCCCGCCTGCCACTGGTGCTGGTGGTTCGCCCCGACTTGCCGGTAGAAAGCGTTTCCGAGCTGATTGAATATGCCAAGGCCAATCCTGACAAACTGAACTATGCTTCTGCCGGTTTGGGAAGCCCCCATCACATGGGCATGGAATTGCTGATGCAGCAAACCGGTTCATCCATGACCCATTTGCCCTTTAACGGTGCATCGCCTGGCTTGATGGAGTTGCTGGCAGGCAGGGTGGATCTTATGTTCGGCTCCGTGGGTTCGGTCGCCAGCTATTTAAAGAGCGGAAAGTTGAAGGCACTGGGTATTTCATCGGAAGAAAGCTTCCCGGGTTTAGAAGGCGTCAAGCCTTTGCATGAGCTGGATCCACGGCTTGACGATTATGAAATGTATGCCTGGCAAGGCTTGGTTACACCGGCAGGCCTGTCGGACGAGATCCGTGACAAACTGAATGCCAGCCTGAAGACGGTTCTGGAAAAACCGGAGCTGATCGAGGACTTTACCAAACTGGGTCTTGAGGCCAAATGGTCCACCGCTGAAGACTTCAAGGATTATGTACACGACCAAGGTCAAATCTGGAAAAAACTGATCGAGGAAAAAGGTCTGTCACGCAATTAAACCACTTATGTGGTGACAGGTTTTGTGTTTGTCCCAGCCTTGGTGCTGGGATTTTTCGGAGTATTTGAATGAGAATCGGAAAATTTTTTCTGTCCGTCATGGCGTGTGTGAGTTTTGCCGGTGTGATGGCGACGAGTGCCAGTGGCAGTCTGTCTTATCCGAACAGGACGGTGAATGTGATTGTTGGTTTTGGAGCGGGTGGCGCTTCGGACATTCTTGCCCGGGTGCTGGCATCCGAGTTGCAGCAGGACTGGGGCCAATCTGTCGTGGTGGATAACAAGGCAGGTGCTTCAGGCATTATTGGGACCAGCTTTGTGGCCAAGTCCAAACCCGATGGTTATACCCTGCAATTGCTGGCAGGCAACCATACCATTAATCCTGCACTACGCAACAATCTACCGTTTGATTCCGTGAAGGATGTCACGCCCATTATGCTTGTGGCGTCTGCGCCCAATATGTTGATTGTCAGGGCTGATTCGGATTTCAAGTCGTTGGAGGATTATATTGCTGCCGCGAAATCACGCCCTGAAACGGTCAGTTATGCCACTTCAGGTATTGGCACCACGGTGCATCTGGCCGGTGAAAAATTTGCCAATATGGCCGGCATCAAGCTTAACCATATTCCCTATAAAGGTTCTGCCCAGTCGGTTAATGCCGTGTTGTCCGGTGAAGTGGACTCTGCCTGGGTAGCTTTGAATTCAAGTCTTTCATTCGTAAAGTCAGGTGATGTACGTGTATTGGGGATTGCCAGTAAAGAACGTTCGGATTTTCTACCCGATGTGCCTGTTTTGAAAGAGCAGGGCATTGATATGGAAAGCAATAACTGGCTGGCGGTATCTGGCCCGGGCAACATGGCCGATGACATCGTGGTGAAAATTCAATCCGACCTGCAGCGGGTGCTGGAAAAACCGGCTTTTTTGCAACGTCTTTCTGAACTGGGCCTGGCGCCGATTGGGATGGAGCAAGGAGAGTTTGCCCGCCTGATTCAGGACGAAATTAATGATTACCGTCAAACGGTTGAAAGCGCAGGCATTAAACCGGAGTAACAGAAAACATTAAAGTTCTCGCAACACTTCCGGATGCCGGATAGCCAGCGCTAACAAGGTTTGTGCGGCACCGGATGGTTTGCACCTACCTTGTTCCCAGACTAGTAAATCGTTGTCGGTAATGACCCTGCGATCGGAACTGTCGATGATTACGTCTGTAATTTTGCATTTGTCTCCGTCCTCATCCACCACTAAAACATCCCAGTCGCCTTCGCTAACATCAGACAGGGTCAGGGAGTCGCCGTTTTCCAGTACGTCATCGCCCAGATAGTCTTCACCCCAGTTTTTTGAAAATAAAAGTAAAAAAATTCGAATTGTAGGGGATGGGCAAATTCCAGACGAATATTATTTGATTTAACGCAAACAAAGTTAAGTTATACTATTGACGCGCACTGAATTTTGCGCTTCTGGAGATGTTGTTCAAAAAAAATAGGTTCAAGGAGGAGATATCATGGCCTATGTACGTATTTTGCCTGAAGTTAAAAAAACGGGGTTCAATTTCAAAGATTATTTGGAGTCGGTGAAGTCACGACTTGAGTCGCTCATTAATAAGGTGCATTTTGAGCATTTGCCTGAATTAATGGCCTTGGTTCGCGAAGTTTTGGGTATTAATCATGTCAACCATTTGGGCAGATTGCAGAAAATAGACCGGGAAATTACATCCCGCTCCTGGCGTTATCGTTAATAACGGTTCGTGCTGAGTGCTGTGGACGCGCTGGCTTTCTGGTTGCTGTTGTGCCCGGCCGGATGAAGGTGCTAGACAGATTGACGGCGCATCCGAACAACCGGATTGATAAACTATTACCACATAACTTGTCGCCTGCTACGTCCAAATAAAATCACAATGGCCGCTTACGCGGCCAAGTCAATGTGTGTTGACTGAACGCTTACCCTCTTTCGGTTGACGTGATTGCATAACACCTGCACTTTCGCATGTTTATGCTGTCACAGGGGGAGTCCAGTCCATTGCTTACACTAAAGAACGTATTAACTTGAAAAAATTATTACGATAAAATTTATTTTAGAATTTAAAGTTATTAATAAATAATTAAATAGACCTTAGTAATTTGCGTACGCGATCTTAAAATCCTTATTTAGATTTCTTATTAAGATTGTGTTTTTTATGCTTCCTTCATTTAGGTTCTTGCGAAGAACCTTCCCCCTCATTATCCTGCTTTTTGTTTGGCAATTTCTAGTAAAGCAATATGATTTTGGAGATGGTTTTATTCCTGCTCCTACCGATGTGCTTTCTGCTTTATATGAATGGATTTTCGGCTCTGGTGGTCGATATTCAGGTAACTGGGCCATATCCCTCAGAGATAGTGCCATACGCGTTATTAGCGGTTTTATAGTAGCTCTGGTTATTGGAACTCCCCTTGGCATTCTTATTGGTAGATCAAAAGTTGCCACTGATATGCTTGACCCTATTCTCCAATTACTACGTCCAATTCCCACTGCTTCCTGGATTCCCTTTTGTCTCATTTTTTTTGGAATTGGCAGCTCTGCAGCAATTGCCCTAGTGGCCGTAGGCGCATTCTTTCCAATAGTTCTTAACGCAACTGCTGGCGCTCGTCATGTTTCTAAACTGCATCTGCGTAGTGCTCAGATGCTTGATGCCACGCCTATACAAATTCTATGGCGTATAGTATTGCCCGCTGCCCTGCCATCCTTACTTGTCGGGGCCAGAATTGCCATGGGACTTGCATGGATGCTGGTTGTTATTTCAGAAATGGTAGCGGTCAAATCAGGCCTAGGTTATGAACTTTGGGACGCATACTACTACAACCGTATGGATGTGGTAGTTGCCGCCATGGTAACAATTGGTCTATTTGGATATCTTTCCGATCTGGCTCTATTGCTGGTCGTGAGGAAATACTTGTTCTGGAACGTGGAAACAACAAAATAATCATTATGCAATCTATTATTTCTAGCGAAAATGCCCATGTTGCAGCCGAGATTTCAGTCAGAAATCTCAGCAAAGTATATAAGGACAATACAGGTGATGTCACTGCCATTGATAATCTTAATCTACAAATCAAGGCCGGTGAGTTCCTGAGCATTCTGGGGCCATCTGGCTGCGGGAAAAGTTCACTATTAAACATTCTGGCAGGATTTGAGGCACCTACGACAGGTTCTGTGACTCTGAACGATGAGCCGATAAAAGGCCCCTCCAGACTTCAGGGCGTTGTCTTTCAGGACACCTCCGCTCTTTTTCCCTGGCTGAACATCCATGACAATGTCGGATTTGGTTTAAAAAACACCAAACTGAGCATTCATCATAAAGAAGAAAAAATCAAAGCAGCGCTTGCTTTGGTAGGGCTACAGGATTTTGCACTCAAATGGCCACATCAACTTTCAGGCGGCATGCGCCAATTAGTTTCCATTGCACGGGTACTCGTTACCGACAGCCGGATATTACTGATGGACGAACCTTTCGCAGCTTTGGATGCCATGACTCGTCTACAAATGCAGCAAAAACTCATTGAGATATGGAATGCAACCAAAATCACCATCCTGCTAATTACGCACAGCGTTGATGAGGCTATTTTTCTTGGCAATCGAGTACTGGTTTTTAGCAAACGTCCTGCCCGAGTTGCGGTTGAGATTCCAGTTAATTTGGCTCATCCACGTAAAGTAACCGACCCTGAGTTCAATCGTCTCAAATCTATTTCTCTTAGCCATCTCGGCTTCTAAGTCAAGGATAAACCATCATGACCCTGCATAAAAAAATTGCGCTTGGCGCATTAGCTTTAAATATTGCCTTGTTCGGCACTTACATACAGGCACAGGAAAAAACCAAAGTCCGAGTAGGTTACTTTTCTCAACTGCATGATGCAGCAGTACTTAACCTGAAACAGGATCTAGCTGACAAATACGAATTTGAATACATCAAATTCCAGCGTTATGCGGATGCAGCAATTGCATTGAGCCGTGGCGATCTGGATGTTTCTTCTCTTGGCTACGCCAACCTGATTACGGAAGCTGCGAAAAACATCGAGCCCAAATTCAAATTCATTTCCGGACTAGCACGTGGTGCCATCAATCTGGTTTGCAATAACAGCATCAAAGTAGATAACTGGGCAGATCTGAAAGGCAAAAACATTGGCATTGTCGCAGGCTTTCCCGAGATATTTCTAGACGATGCGCTTCAATCCCACAAGCAGAATCCCGCTGATGTTAAAAAAATAAATTTTGCTGTTGCCGGACCCCCAGTTCTGCAAGCACTGAAAGACGGAACAACTGATTGCTCAGCAGTATTCGAACCGTTTGGAGCAACTGCAGTAAGCAATGGCTATGCTTATTACCCAAATACCAATCTGGCTGAAAACTCTTTTAAAGGTCTAAACAATGGTATTGCTGCCAATGTCGATTTCGTCAGTAAAAATACGGACATCATTACAGACATTGTCGCTTCAGTCAAAAAATCAACAAGTAATTTCAAAGAGCAACCCGAACAGTGGATCGAACTCATGACGAAATCACAGGATTTTCCAAAAGCAATTGTGGAAATTGGTGTCAAACGCGTTGTACTAGATGCTGAACTCTATCCCAAAGAGGCCGCAATACTGGCCAACAATATGAAGGAACTTGGCCTGATCCGGACAGAGCCCAGCGAAGAGCATCTGAATAATTTTTTTTCCAAATAAGCGACAAGACAGAAAATTTTTATATGATGACAAATTCATTGCGCCCACCTACCTTCGGTTTTGTAGAGGCTGATTGGCTAGCCAATAACCTGCATCAAGAAAATCTGCTCATACTGGATAGTACAACCAATATTGTTGCTAATGAGAATCATGAAGAAAAAATCGTTCCAGAATGGGATGTTTTTCAGGCTAACCACATCCCGACAGCACAATTTCTGGATCTGCAAGGTGTACTCTCGGATCAAAGCAGCCCCTTCAATTTCATGCTTCCGAATACTGATCAATTTGAACAGGTCCTAAGGCAATTCGGCATTAATCAAAACAGTATAGTAGTGATTTACAGTTCAGGAAATCCGTGGTGGGCGACCCGTATATGGTGGATGTTCAGGCACTTTGGATTAGATAATGCCTATGTTCTTAATGGCGGCCTGCGTTATTGGCAACAATTAGGGTTGCCTGTTGAGCAAGGTTCTCCTTCTAAACGTGCGAAAGGCAATATCACCATTACTTCACCCCGGCAACTGGCTATTGATGGCGATACGCTGAAGCAAAGATTGGGAGAACCGGGACTTACTCTGATTAATGCGCTACCCAACGATAAATTCACCGGAATCAACAGCGTACACGGTGGACGACCTGGTCATATCCCGGGCAGTATCAATGTACCTGCGGCAAGCTTGATTGATAAGGATACGGGATTGTTTTTAAAACCGGAAGCCATTGCAAAAATTCTGAACTATCATCAGCTACTGGAAAAAAATAATGAAATCATTGCCTATTGTGGTGGTGGCATTTCTGCATCTCTGATTGTGTTTGCGCTTGCATTATTCAACCAGAACAATGTAAAGCTTTATGACGCTTCGTTGTCAGAATGGGCGCATCGCGAGGATTTTCCTTTGCATGTCACAGATACATTATAAAAAAATCAAGAAGGGTTTTTAGTAGTGAATAACATGAAATACGAAGTAATTATTGTAGGAACCGGTCCTGCGGGATTAACGCTGGCCAATATTCTGGGGAAAGCCAAAGTCAGAACACTTGTACTGGAACAGGACTCTGGATTATCTCATTTTCCAAAAGCACTGAACATTGATGATGAGTTTTTCAGATTACTGCACACCTTGGGTATGGGCGAGCAATTAAAACAGCATGCAAAATACCCTATTTCCTACGATTATGTTTCACCTTTGGGGTTAAGTCTGGGTTTTGTCGAAGGCAGGATCACTGAACACAACTTCCCCAATCGGGCAGCCATATTCCAGCCTGAATTTGAAAAAATTCTTTATGATGCAGCGTTTGCCTCTAATTACGTCACTTTTTTATTTGATCAGAAAGTACTTTCAATATCCGATGAGCAAGATGGTGTGATTGTGGTTGCCAAACAAAGTAATGACATGGAAGTCAGGCATCATGCACAGTATCTGGTAGGTGCCGATGGTGCTCATAGCATTTGTCGAAAACAGTTGGGATTGCCGCTCAACGAAGTTGACAAATTCGATGTGCGACATATTGTTATTGATGTCATTGATGACATTGATCCCAGTCCAAGGGCGCTCACTAAAATGGGCTGGCGCCGTAATTTTTTCAGTATGCCTGCTCCAAATGGCCGCCGTTTTGAGTTTTCATTACAAAAAAATGAAGCTACTGAAGAACAGCTGAATGATGACACACTCCGCCGCTTATTTAAACCTTGGCGCAAATATGACGACCTGAAAATTATCCGTAAAGTCGTTCATACTTTCCGTGCACGAATCGTACCTACGTTAAGTGTTGGCAAAGTCTTTCTGGTTGGAGATGCCGCTCACCTTATGCCAATTTTTGGTTCACAGGGCATGAATAGTGGCGCCCGCGATGCTAATAACCTGGGCTGGAAACTGGCAAGAGTAATCAAATACGGGACAAACCCCAGCTTATTAGATACCTACCAGACAGAGCGCTGGGAGGCGGTGCTGAAAACCATTAAAATGGCAACAACTAATGGAAAATTGCAAATGGTGCAATCCATTCCCATGTCATTACTACGTGATCTGTTCTTTGGTTTGCTTAAATTAGTGCCACCGGCTACTCGTTATATACGTGAAATGAAATATATTCCCAAACCTTTTCTACGGTCACGCCTGATACAAGAAGGCACTGAAAAAGGAAAGAAAGGAGAAATGATTGGTCGAGTAAACCCTAATCCACTCGTTTCAGTTCAAGGTGAAAGCCTGTTGCTTGATGATCTAATTGGTGATCAATTTTCCCTGATTGGAATTTCAGTTCATCAAGACCAGTTCGCTCCTATTATTGAACTGGCACAGGAACTAGACGCTTGCTGTATTATTCTTAACAAACTTGGCCCTCCCTCCCTAATGCATCACAAAGATATCCAACAAGCCAATGTACTTGATGACCGTTATGACCCGCTGTTTAAGCACTACAGTGGGCAATGGCTGCTTATTCGCCCTGATCGGATTGTGGCCTGCGCAGGATTTTTCGAGCACTTTATCAATGATAGCAGGCGTATTTTGGCTGAACTCTAAATGCCACAACAAAATTTGTTCGAGTTCCTGTTGGATGGATGCCGCTACCGCAGGCAGAATCATGACAATTACAACAAAGCATAATATGGCCTCACTTTTTTTTTGCAACGTATGCGATGATTTCTTCACATATATCCTAGAGCCTGCCTTTGCAGAAAGGCCTGTTCTTCTTCTGTAGACTGGCGTCCCAGAATGTGATTGCGGGTTAGGTAACAGCTAAATCGGTCGATCTGGTCTTTATGACTAATTTCAAAATCAAGGGTGTATTCATAATCCAGTTCAGTAAACAGCAACAGAGCTTTTTCATGGACGAGTTTGGATTCAGAATGCATGCATGGCATGATGATGAATTTTCTTTCCATGGCTGGAAAGGTTGGATGAGCTTGAAATTACCTAAATATATCAGATAGATATTGGATATATTTAATAATTTACATTGATTTAGATGTATTTTATTGCTATGAGGGCAAGTTGGAGGCAATCCAAATGGCTAAGATACAAAACCTGAGCTTCACTGCAGATGTCTGGGCAGAGCATGAAGGCGCAACAGCCAAAGGCGAGTATTGTTATGTGCGTTTAGTCCGACTTTTGCGCCCGCTGCGCGTTACCAGGATTGGTGTGGCTAGCATGGCTGTTTCAGAATCTGCAAATAAAAAACCATTTTTCAACGGAAAAATGGTTTTTTATTTTTATTGGATTGTGGGTTTAGCTGTTTGCCTGACAGGCCAGCAAATCGTCGTCGGTAATGACCCAGCGATCGGAACTGTCGATCGTCACGTCAGTAATTTCACATTTGTCCCCATCTTCATCTACCACTAGAACATCCCAATCGCCTTCGCTTACGTCAGACAGGGTTAGGGAGTCTCCTTTTTCAAGCACTTCATCGCCCAGATAGTCTTCTCCCCAACTTTTTTGGCTTGCCGGAGAGAAGTAAATCTCGTGGATTTCCCAAGAGGATTTGTTCACAAATTCTACTTTTGCTGCCGAAGCGATGGTTGGAATATACGCTACTGCTGCCACTGCCAATAAATGCCATGCTTTCAATTTTGTTTCCTTTAGGGTTGTTTTGAAAATAAAAGTAACGTATTTCTGATTGTAGGGGATTGGCAAAAAATCAACAAATATTATTTGATTAAACGCAAACAAAAGGAGATTTGTAATATTGATGGGAAACGCAAATGGCCCGTGACTTTCAGCATTGCATTCATCCTGAAAGTCCCGGGCCATATTGTTTGCGTGTAGGGCTTATGGTGATGGAAATTACGGTTTTATACGGAAGCCAAGTATGGTTAAGTCTTCCATTTGGATGGTTTCTGCCTTGGCGGGAACCGGTCCGCGATTGAATAGGTCATGCAACGCTTTGGGGGTTGGCTCCACACCCAATATTATTGCCTGAACGATAGGTCCTTCCCGAAGTTGTAAATGCCCATAGACATAGGGCGCTATTTTGTCAAACCGTGGGTGACAAGCCGGCGAGAGATTATGCGTGGCATAAAGCAAGGTGGCATCGCCACTTAATTCCATGCCTTCGACAGCCCAATTGCCACAATGCTCACAGCATCCTGTTGGCGGGAAGGTTAAACCTTGGCAAGTATTGCATTTCATTGCTCGGTAGATGCCTTGCTTAAGTCCCTCGTAGTACCAGCGAATCAGGTTTGGTTGTTCAATTGTGTCAGTCATTTCAGACTCCTCCCAAAACGATAACCGTGCCGATCATGGCGTAGCCGTGAGTGTGGATAACGGATATTTCAGGTGGCTTGTGCAGTTGCCTTGCGCCCGCAAGGCCTCTCATTTGCAATACGGCCTCATAGGTATCTGAGCCGGCACTGGCGCCCCAGGCATGGCCGAATGCATGGCGGCCCCCGTGTGTGGACATGGGGCGGTCGCCATCAAATCGCAGGCGTCCCTCTCTGGCTGCGGACAATCCTTTTCCTGGGTCCAGATAGCCAAGGGTTTCGGCCGTGCAAATACTTGAAATATGCGAACAGTCGTGTGTGTGCAGGTAATTGATGTCTTTGGCGGTGATACCTGACATCTCCATGGCGTGGTCTGCTGCCCGCTTGTCAAATTCCCAATAGGTGGGGTCTTCACCGTACCAGGGCAGATCGCTGTAACTGATTCCAAAACCCTTTAACTCTACCGGTTTGGATCGATTGTTTTTTGCGAGGCTGGCGCGAGTCAGGACCATCGCAGATGCGCCATCGGCTGTTGTGACAAGGCTTAGCAACCGGGATGGCCAGGAAACAAAGGGATTGTGTTCATCCGAGCGCCAAAAATCATAGGTATCCGAAAAACCCTTTCGTTTGGCGCAATCTTCCAGTGTTTCCTGGATATTTGCCTTTGGATTCATCGAGCCGTGTAGCCTGCGCGTTCGGCACAACTCAAACATCCCCCGGTCAAAATCTTCGATTGAAAGACCGTACTTCCGGCAATAGCCCAAGGCAACCAGACCGTTATAAACTGAAAAAATATCGTAACCTTGTGGCACACCATATGCCTGGTTAACGGCCATATCGGTCCAGAGCCATGTTTGTTGATGTGAGATGGGTTCGCGTTCGAAAGGGCTGAAATCCTTGACTTTAGTGCGGGTTGTTTCTAGCCCGTATACAAGAACCGTATCGTAGGTGCCCGAAGCAATAGCCATGGCCGCCATGGCCATGCCTACATTGGTGGTTGAACATTGCGCCTCAAAATGCACACCGGCCTTGAATTGAGTGCCAGTCCATTTTGATAGTTGAGAGTATGTACCCGGTACTTGTGAACTGTGGACCATGGCGTTGCCGGCAAATACCGCGTCGACATCCTGGCCCGAAATACCAGCATCATCAAGTGCTTCCTTGACTGCCCTCGCAGTCAGCTCCTGGATGCTGATCCCTTTTAACTCTGGTGTGTTGAGCAAGTCTCCAAAGCGGGAACAGCCTACACCCGCTAAAAAAACCTGTTCTTTAAGTTTCCTACGACTCATGCTTAAACCCTCCTGATGTGTGTGCATCCAAATGGTTTGTTAGACAGCTGAAGATTTTTACCCGTAGAGACAACTTTTAATTTTTATAATCAAATAACTGTATCACTGGACGTGCTGAATAGCAATGGCGGATTTCCCGTAAAGTCCTTGCTGCCCTGATCGCGTCAGGGTAGCCCTTGAAAACTGTTTAGTTTACTTTTTTCATAGCTTGCTGCTCTGCCAGCGCTGCACCTACGAATCTTAATATCATCAGGCCCAGTTCGCCTGAAGTCTGCCCTTCAGTATAGAAATTGCGGCCATCATCTGATGTTTGGATGGTATAGGTAATGGGGGATGAGATTGACGTTCTGGTTAGTTCGACGCCTAAATTTTTTGCTGCAGCCACAAGGTCTGGCACTATCCCTAATTGAATATCAAAATTAATAAGATTCGTATGCTTGACGCCAGACATCGCCTTATCGTAGACAGTTTCAGGAAACTCAAAGGTCATCATTGCTTGACATGATCTTTTATTGATCGTTTCATCTTTTTGCGTGGTAGCAACTGCCACTAACGTGGGCTTAAACTCGGCCAGCATGCTTTCCAGTTCACCTGACTTTGGCTCTACACCGCCTAGTAAAGAAACTAGCGACATGTGCGTATCAATATTTTGAATAATATTGTTCCCAAGTACCTTGGCGACTTCCGGGTTTGAGCATTCAACAGACGTTTGTCCGCACGCGGCAAGTGCAAATGGCAGTGCAAGCAAGAGGGGATATTTTAAGAAACGTGACATGGCAACTCGATAGATATCTTTAGAACGAAGAAGGTACGTAAGCGCCTGCGAACAGGGGAAAAGTATAAAAATAACTTTGTTTTAACATGAAACCAGCCTTATCGGCGTTCAAGGGTTATGCCTTCGAAAAACAAAGATATTTAACGGTAGCGTTTTCTTGGATGGAGTCAGGCGTTGAGGCTGTGAGTATTTCAAGTAATGCAATTGTAGTTGACACGTTGATGTTGGTTGAATAGCATCGTGTTCAACCTATACTTTACAAGTGAAGTAATAAAAAGTGAATAATAAAGATCTCAATGTCGATGACATCCCTGAAGAATACCAGCGTATCGAAGTTCATTTGCATGATTTGAACAAGGTGTTTGATTCAATGGATCCCTCTCCGCTGCTAAGTAAAGACTTGCATGCGCGTGTGGTTGACCATATTGTTGATAGTGCCAGAGGGTTTTCTTTTAGAGCCCCACTGGCCTTGATTTTGTATGTGGACGAAACCGAATCAGACTTATCGAATGATCAACAAGTGCGTGACGCCATCAGGGCTTATTTTGCCCGCCTTTCTCTACAGGCGCGGCATAGGCTGCGCTTGCATCTTCGCCGTGGTGTCATCAGCTTGATCATTGGCTTGGCTGTGCTTTTTGCCGCTTTATTTGGCTCTAGACTGCTTGGTGATGATACGATTTCCTCAACCTTGCGTGAAAGCATGGATATTGGCGGCTGGGTTGCGCTGTGGCGCCCAATGGAAATGTTTTTGTATGACTGGTGGCCAATCATGGGGGAGCAGATTCTTTACAAACGCTTAAGCCGTATGCCGATTCAAATTCAATATGCACAGGCTATGAGTTGAGGGTGCGCGACGCTTAATAAGCGTCGTACCAAAATTGTTTCTGTAATAGAAAAAGCCGTTAAGTTTTATGAACTTAACGGCTTTTTTGAATTTGGTGCCCGGGGCCGGAATCGAACCGGCACGCCTTGCGGCGGGGGATTTTGAGTCCCCTGCGTCTACCAATTTCACCACCCGGGCAATTTATGCATTACAGGCAATAAAGCTGTAACGATAGGTAGGAAAGAGGAAATTATAACTGTTTTTTTATTTTTTCATAGGTTTAATTGCTTGTTTTGTAGAAAAAACAGTTTTATTTAAAAATCTGTCGTATCTTTAATACAAAAATCCAGCAAGGCAATTCTTTTAGGTCAAGAAAACGCATTTGGGTTTTGGCTTGAATTTGGTTTAACATCAATTTTGTTCAATTTCACAAGCAAGATAACTATGGATACCGATTTACAGCACCTGCAGCCTGAAATAGACCGCCTGCATGCGGAATGCCTTTCCTTGATGATGGCAACGCTTAATCAGAACGCAGAGCCTAATGCCAGCTACACGCCTTTTGCATGGCTAAACAACCATTTTTATATTCTGGTTTCCGGTCTGGCAACGCATACGCTGAATTTGCAGCAAAACCCCAATCTGGCCGTGTTGTTGATTGATGATGAAAGCAAAACCAAAAATATTTACGCGCGGGTGCGTTTAACTTATCAGGTCACGGCGCAAACCGTTGACAAAAATAGCGAGGAATACGCGTATGCCCTTGCCGCCCTTGCTGCGCGCGCAGGTAAAACGGCAGAGCTGGTTGCCTCTTTACCCGATTTTGTAATGTATCGCCTGTTACCCTTAAAAGGCACGTTGGTGCAGGGCTTTGGCAAGGCGTTTGTGTTTGATCCGGTAGCGCGCAGTGGGGCTACCCAGCTTACCGACCGCAATATTAACCAGCTGCGCTAGTGTTTGGGGCTACCTTAGGACTTGTTTTGCATGCTTTCAAGCCTGTCCCGCTCACGATAATAAGATACATGGCGGCCATGCACAAAATAGAACAGTACCATGCATAGCAGCGCAATGCCGGCCATGATCCAGTACAGGTTGCGGTAGCCGGTTTCACTAAGCAGGGCGCCCAGTATGTAGGGGCCAAAGCCCAGGCCGGCATCCAGACAAATATAAAAGGTGGCGGTAGCTAGGCCCATCCGGTGAGGTTTAACGACCTTGATGGCAACGGCTTGCAGGGCCGATTGCAGGCTACCATAACCCAGACCAATTAAGGCAGCGGCTAACAGCAGCGTCAGGCCCGAGTGGGTGGTGGCCATCGCAATCATGCCAAGGGCAAATAAAATGCAGCAGGGGTACACAATGACGTTTGAGCCTTTTTTGTCCAGGATTTTTCCGGCAATGGGGCGTGAGAAAAGGATAACGACCGAGTACACAATAAAATAAAAACCCGCAACAGATACCAGGTCCAGTTCAATTGAATAGCTGTTAAGGAAGGTCAGGACGCTGGCAAAGCACAGTCCCAGCAGAAACATGACGGATGCCACCGGCAATGCTTTAAGTTCGACCAGATTGATGATGGAAAACCGGAAGGGTTTGTCATCGGCCTGTTTGCCAGAGTCGGGCCGTAAAAAGGTAGAGGCGAGCAGGGCCAGCAGGGTAATGGCCAGGCAGAAGGCGAAAGCCCATTGGAAGTCAAATTGCTGGCTCATCCATAAGCCCATGAAAGGACCAATCGCCGAAGCCAGTGTAGTGCTAAGGCTGTAGTAGCCAATGCCTTCGGCTTTGCGGTAGGAAGGAATAATATGAGCCACAATGGTGCCGCAAGCGGTACTGGCGACACCAATGGCCAGGCCGTGCATGAAACGGGCGGCCAGCAGGCTGTAAATAGAGTCACTGAAAAAATAAAGGGTGTTGGTAATGGCAAAGGCCAGCAGGCCAATGAGCAGGGTTTTTTTCTGGCCAATCGCATCCACCATCTGGCCAATGACCAGGCGGCTGGTAAGGGCGCCAATAATGAAAATGCCTACCGCCAGCCCCGCCATGCTAATAGAAACCCCATAGCGTTGTATGGCATAGTCGCCAAGGGTAACAATCAGAAAATAAAAAACAGTGGTAATAAGCAGATTAACGCCCGTGACGATCAGAAAGTCTCGAGTCCATAATTTTTTTTCTTGCATGATGGCTTTTTGGGAAAGGTTGTTATTGTTTGCAGTTTGGGCTGGCCCGGGCAGGTATGTGGGGCAGAAAGGCTGCAACAGATAACAGGTGGCAATAATGCCGGAAGACCACCTATTATACGCCTTTATACTGAAATTTTTTGAGCCCTTGAATAAACCCGGATTGTCCCCATCTGGTTTAAAAGAGTTCAGGCCTTGCCTGTCTTCATTCCCTCCAATTTTTATTATTTAGCCAATTATGAGTCAAGAAGAAGCAACTGTTCAAACCGGCCCACAAACCATGGGCTTTCAAGCAGAAGTCAAGCAATTACTGCATTTAATGATTCATTCCCTGTACAGCAACAAGGAAATTTTCTTGCGGGAACTGGTTTCCAATGCCTCGGATGCCTGCGACAAGCTGCGTTTTGAAGCCATTGATAACCCTTCTTTGCTGGAAGGTGGGGCCGATTTGCAAATCAAGGTCAGCTATGACAAAAATGCCCGTACCATTACTATTTCCGATAATGGCATTGGCCTAAGTAAAGAAGAGGCGGTGGCCAACCTGGGTACGATTGCCCGTTCTGGCACGAAAGAATTTTTCTCTCAATTAAGTGGTGATAAGCAAAAAGACGCCCAGCTTATCGGTCAGTTTGGCGTGGGTTTTTATTCTTCATTTATCGTTGCCGACAAGGTCACGGTTGAAAGCCGCCGTGCAGGTGTGGCTACCAATGAAGCGATACGCTGGACGTCCGAAGGACAGGGCGATTTCACCATTGCAACCATTGAAAAGGAATCACGCGGTACCGATATCACTCTGCACCTGCGTGCCGATGAAGATGAGTTCCTTAGCCATTGGAAGTTAAGCGAGATCTTGCGCCGTTATTCCGATCATATTTCCCTGCCGGTATTAATGCAGAAAGAAGAATATGATGAAGAAAAAAGCGAAATGGTCAAGAAAGACGAGTGGGAAACCGTTAACCAGGCCAATGCCCTGTGGACCCGCAACAAGTCTGACATTACCGACGAGCAGTATAAAGAGTTCTACAAGCATGTCAGCCATGATTATGAAGATCCGCTGGCCTGGACCCATAACCGTGTGGAAGGCCGTAGCGAATATACCCAGCTGCTGTACATTCCCAAGCGTGCACCGTTTGACCTGTGGGACCGTGATGGCAAGCGTGGCGTAAAATTATATGTGAAACGTGTGTTTATTATGGACGAGGCCGAGCAGCTGCTGCCGTCTTACCTGCGTTTTGTACGTGGCGTGATTGATTCCTCTGATCTGCCGCTTAATGTTTCCCGCGAAATCCTGCAGGAAAGCCGCGATGTTCGTTCTATTCGCGAAGGTTCTGTCAAGCGCATCCTGTCCCTGCTGGAAAACATGGCCGAGAACAAGCCTGACGATTACGCCATCTTCTGGACGGAATTTGGCCAGGTGCTTAAGGAAGGTACTGGTGAAGACCCGTCCAATCTGGAGCGTATTGCCAAGTTGATGCGTTTTGCATCAACCCATAGCAACGAGCCCTTGCAGAATGTTTCCCTGGCGGATTATATTTCCCGCATGAAAGAAGGGCAGGACCGGATTTACTATGTGGTGGCTGATTCTTTCAATGCGGCCAAGAACAGTCCGCACCTTGAGATTTTCCGCAAGAAAGGCATAGAGGTCCTGCTGTTGTCCGAGCGTGTTGATGAGTGGATGATGTCTCATTTCCGCGAGTTTGAGGGCAAGCAACTGGTATCGGTGTCCAAGGGTGGCCTTGATCTGGCCAGCCTGGCTGATGAAGAGGAAAAGAAAAAGCAGGAAGAGGTCACCGAGTCCTTCAAGCCATTGGTTGAGCGATTGAAAGAAACCTTAAAAGACAAGGTCAAGGACGTTAATGTGACCTTGCGTCTGGTTGATTCGCCGGCTTGCGTGGTTGTGGGTCAAAATGAGTTAAGCCCCCATTTGCTGCGCATGCTGAAGGCAGCTGGTCAGGAAACCCCTGATTTCAAACCGACGCTTGAAATCAACCCCGAGCATGCCATGATTGCCCGTATTCAGGCAGCCGAAGGCGAGGAGTTTGAAGATTGGGCCAATGTGTTGCTGGATCAGGCCATGCTCGCCGAAGGCGCGCAGATTGCCGACCCGGCAGCGTTTGTCAAGCGCATGAATGCCTTGTTATTGAAGTCTGCTTAATCGTTGTTTAATGCAGGCATGACGCAAATGCCCGGCTCCGGTATTTATCGGGGTTCGGGCATTTCCCGTTGGGTCCAGCCACTTTCTTTTTGATATTTTTTCCAGTCAAAATACGGGCCAGGGTCTGTTTTCCGGATGGGCGCAATGTGCTCATGGCCGCGAACTGCCCTTAAGGTGTAGCGTGCCTTAAGTACTTTGCTTAGCTGGCTCAGGGTTTCGTATTGCTCGGGCATGAAGGGTTCAAAGTCACAGCCTTCAAGCTCGATGCCGATAGAAAAGTCATTGCACTTTTCACGGCCGTTAAAGCTGGATACTCCGGCATGCCAGGCACGGTTCTCGGTGCTGACAAACTGGATGATTTCCCCATTGCGGCGGATTAAAAAATGCGCCGAGACCCGCAGGTGCTTTATTTGTTCGAAGAAAGGATGTTCGTTTGGGTTCAGGCAGTTGGTGAAAAGCTGCTCTATGTAGGGGCCGCCATACTGGTAAGGTGGCAGGCTGATATTATGGATGACCAGCAAAGAAACGGTTTCGTTTTGATGGCGTTGGTCAAAGTTGAGGGAAGGCACAAGGCGGATTTTTTCCGCCGGTTTCAACCATCCATGGCGATCCAGTTGTAAAAAGGGAATGGCCATTATTTCTGGCCCAGCCGGGCATGTTCTTCACTGCACCAGGTTTTGCCGTCTTTAAGAAGGGCTTCCGAGCGGGGCAGGTGAATATGGCAATGGGCACATTGCACCATGGATTCACTGGCCTGGTTTTGCCGGGTTGCCGGTGGCTGGTGAGAGGGTGACTGCCTGTTTTTGAAGATGGCCTGAATACGTCCTGCAAACATGCGGATGGCCAGCATCAGGATAATGATCAGGACGATAAAGAGAAAAAACCTCATCAGATACCCTTGTTTAGAATGACGTCAAAAATAAAGCGGGTGCCGGTATAAGCCAGCATGAGCAGGGCAAAACCGGTGAGCGTCCAGCGCAGGGCCAGTCTGCCGCGCCAGCCCCAAATGCTTCTTCCTGCCAGCAGGATGCTGAAGACCAGCCATGAAAGCAGGGTGAAGATCGTTTTGTGATCCATGGGCAGGAATTGGCCGGTTTTGTTAAGAGAAACCATGATGCCGGTCACAATCGACAGGCTAAGGGTGCCAAAACCAATCCAGATCAGTTTGAACAGGATGCGTTCTTGCTGCAGGAGTGGTGGCTGGGCTTCGAGGATACGGGCCGACAGCGAGGGGTTTTCCTGAAAATTGACTGGCTTGTGCAGGTATTGATCCAGGGCAGTCATGATGAATGCCTGGATGGCCGCAATCGCAATCAGGCTATAGGCAAACAGCGAGATCAGGAAATGGATTTTGAACAAATAGGTTTGTGACGGAATGATCAGGCTGTTTGAACCCGACGGGAACAGGGCTGCCAGCAGGCAGATAAGGGTGGCAATGGGCAGCAGCAGCAAAAGCAGGCCGTCTATTTTGTTTATCCTGCTTTCTATCCAGAAGACAATCATGCCTAGCCAGATGGTAATGGACAGGCCCAGGGACCAGTTCAGCCTGATATGGTCTGCGTGCACGATGGCCCAGTTCACGGCAATACCGTGTAACACCAAGGCGGAAAAAACACATATACGACGGATTGAACCGGTTTCGGTGATGGTTTTTTGTTGCACAATGGGGCGCCAAATTGACAGGCTAAGCAAAAGATAGGCCAATGCGGCCAGAGAGTGCAATACAATGTCAGCTGACATAAACTGATATCTTGATTGTAGGGGTTAGGTTATTGACATATTAACATCTAAGTATAGCCTCTAATCCTGGTAGTTCATTTATTAAAGTGCAAAATTCATGTTCGATAATTTAACTAATCGTTTGTCCCGGGTCATGAAGACCATCCGGGGAGAGGCCCGCCTGACCGAAGCCAATACGCAGGAAATGCTGCGCGAAGTGCGCCTAGCATTACTCGAGGCCGATGTATCTTTGCCCGTAGTGCGTGAGTTTGTCGCCAGAGTCAAGGAAAATGCGCTGGGTGAAGAGGTGGCCGGAAGCCTGAGTCCCGGGCAGGCCCTGGTGGGTGTGGTTCACAAAGAACTGACCGCCCTCATGGGTGGAGACCTTGGTCCTCTGGCATCCGAGCTGTCGCTGGCTACCCAGCCACCGGCTGTTGTGTTAATGGCAGGTTTGCAAGGTGCTGGTAAAACCACCACCACAGGTAAGTTGGCCAAGATAATCAGCGCGGGCGATTTGTTGCAAAACGGTCGCAAGGCTGGGCGTAAAAAAGTGCTGGTCGTTAGTGCCGACGTTTACCGGCCAGCCGCGATTGAACAGTTGAAAACGGTTGCCGCCCAGGTTGGGGTGGATTTCTTTCCGTCTGATGCCAGCCAGAAACCGCGTGATATTGCCTTGGCAGCGGTAGATCATGCAAAACGCCACCATTACGATGTATTGCTGGTGGATACGGCCGGCCGATTGGGTATTGATGAGGCCATGATGGCCGAAATCAGCATGCTGCATGAGGTGCTCAAGCCGATTGAAACCCTGTTTGTGGTTGATGCCATGCAGGGTCAGGATGCGGTGAATGTTGCCAAGGCCTTCTCGGAAGCCTTGCCATTAACCGGTGTGGTCATGACCAAGCTTGACGGTGATGCCCGGGGTGGTGCGGCCCTGTCGGTGCGGCATATTACCGGCAAGCCCCTGAAGTTTATTGGGGTTTCCGAAAAACTCGACGGCCTTGAACCTTTCCACCCCGAGCGTATGGCTCAGCGGGTGCTGGGTATGGGCGATATTGTTTCTTTGGTTGAACAGGCCCAGCGCAATATTGATATTGCCGAAGCCCAGAAACTGGCAACCAAGATCAAGTCGGGAGACCGCTTCGACCTGAATGATTTCCGTGATCAGCTGCAGCAGGTCAAGAAAATGGGTGACATGGGTTCCCTGCTTGAAAAGCTGCCTGCGCAGTTCGCCCAAGCGGCTAGCCAGTTGCAAGGCGGGCAGGCTGAAAAACAATTGCGTCGCACTGAAGGCATCCTTAACTCGATGACCCCTCAGGAACGAGCCAAGCCCGAGTTGCTGAAGGCTTCACGCAAGCGTCGTATTGCCATGGGTGCGGGTGTGCCGGTTCAGGAAGTGAACAAGTTGCTTAAGCAGTTTGAGCAAATGCAGGGCATGATGAAGCAGTTCAAGAAAGGTGGCATGGGTAAAATGATGCGCGCCATGGGTGGGCTCAAGGGCCTGAAAAACATGGGCATGGGTGGTTTTGGCGGGTTCAAGAAGTAAGGCAAAAAAATGTCCGCCTTGTGACGGGCGGACATTGTTCTTATATTGAATCGGCAAATTTGTTGGTGGCGGCAATCAGGGCTTTTAAAATCCCTGGCTCATTGAAGGCATGACCGGCATCGGCAATGATCTGGAATTCGGCCTGTGGCCATGCCTTGTGCAGTTCCCAGGCGGTTTTGGCCGGGGTGCAGGCATCGTAGCGCCCCTGAATGATAATGCCCGGAATGCCGTGCAGTTTGTGGGCGTTATCAAGCAGCTGGTTTTCTTTCATGAAGCCGCCATTCGAAAAATAATGATTTTCGATGCGGGCAAAGGCAATGGCAAAATGGTCTTCAATATGGCTGCTGACATGTGCTTCATCCAGCAGCAGGCTGATGGTTCGGCCTTCCCACTGGCTCCAGGCACGGGCTGCCCTGATTTTTTCTTCGTAATTGTTGCCGGTCAGCCGCTTGTGATAGGCGGCAATCAGGTTGTCCTGCTCTTCGGCTGGAATGGGGGCCAGGTAGTCTTCCCAGTAGTCGGGGAACAGCCACGAGGCGCCTTCCTGGTAGAACCAGCGCAACTCTTCCTTGCGGACGGTAAAAATGCCCCGCACAATCAATTCACTAACCCGGTTAGGGTGTGCCTGCGCATAGGCCAGGGACAGGGTAGAGCCCCATGAACCACCGAAGACCAGCCATTTTTCTGCGCCCATAATTTCGCTGCGCAGGCGTTCCATGTCTTCAATAAGGTGTGCAGTGGTATTGTTGTCCAGACAAGCGTGCGGACGTGAACGACCGCAACCGCGCTGGTCAAATAGCAGGACATTGTATTTGGCCGGATCAAATAGCTGGCGATGCTGGGCACCACACCCCGAACCCGGTCCACCGTGCAGGAAAACGGCTGGTTTGCCTTGTGGGTTGCCACAAAGCTCCCAGTAAACCTGATGGCCATCAGCGGTTTCCAGAAAACCGGTTTGATAGGGTTCGATGGGGGGGTACATATGCATTAATCCTTTTTCTTTTTGAAGACCAGGTCCCATACGCCATGACCAAGGCGCAGGCCACGGGTTTCAAATTTGGTTTGCGGGCGATAGTCGGGCTTGGGTGCGTAATCCTGGGCCGTGTTTTCCAGCTCGGGGTTGCCTGACAATACTTCAAGCATTTGTTCGGCGTAGTTTTCCCAGTCGGTGGCGCAATGAATATAGCCGCCTGGTTGCAGTCGGCTAACGAGCAGTTGCACGAATTCGGGCTGGATCAGGCGACGCTTGTGATGCCGTTTTTTGGGCCAGGGATCGGGGAAATAGATATGTACGCCAGCTAGGCTGTTTGCCGGCAGCATGTTCTTGACCACTTCCACTGCATCGTGCTGAATGATGCGCACGTTGTTCAGTGATGATGTTTCAATGCGTTTGAGCATGGCGCCGACGCCGGCATTGAAGACTTCAACGCCCAAAAAGTTTTCTTCGTGGCGGGCCAGGGCAATTTTTTCAGTGGTTTCACCCATGCCAAAACCAATCTCAAGGATGGTGGGCGCTTGCCTGCCAAAGACTTTTTCATAGTTCAGGCATAGTGGCTGATAGGCGATTGACCATTTGTCCATCAACTGCTCGATGGCCAGTTTTTGGCCTGGCGTCATATGTGAGCGGCGGTGTACAAAGCTTTTGATGTGCCCGAATTGTTGTTCGGGCTTTTCGGTGCCTTCGGCAACCGGTTCGGGGTTTTTATTTTCAGTACTCATGTCAATTTCACTCGTTAAGCCGTAATTGTATTTGATACAGGCCAACAAGTTGACGATATGCGTACTAAAACTTAAATGTCATGATTTTTGCAGGGGGAATGTTACCCCAGACGATTTCGCTGTGAAACTGGCTGGCCTGGATATGGGTTTTCCAGAGTGGCGAACGCAGGTTGTAGGTAAATTGAATGGCTAGGCCTTGCCCTTTTAAAAGGGTGTGCCATTGCTGCAGAATTTCATAACAGGTATCAGGCGGCAGGGAAATCAGGGGAAGGCTGGAAACCACGGCATTGATTTTTGCACCATGCGGAATAAGTGTATCCAGATGGGCAGCATTGCCATTGATAACGGTGATATGGGGAAAGCGGGTTTTTAAATGATGGGCGAAGGTGGGGGAAAACTCAATCACATAAAGTTTGTCGGGGGAAATGCCGTGATCCAGGATAGCCTGTGTGATGACGCCAGTTCCTCCGCCCAATTCGATGACGATGCCATCATTGTCCAAGGGGATGTGTTTGGCCATTTGCCGTGCCAGCTTTTTGGAGCTGGGGCAAATGGCACCGGTAAACTTCGGTTGGTTGATCAGCTCCTTGAGGAACATGAACGGGCCTGCTGTTTTAACGATACTGCTGATCTTTTTGGCTTGTTGCCGCCAGACTCCGTCCATATGTGTTTCCTGTTGCGAGATAAGTTGATCTTGCCTGTATTGGTTTAGTGGATACGCATACCGGGTTGTGCGCCTTCCGAGGGCTCCAGGATATAAATGCCAGGGTTGTTTTTTTCGTCAGCGTGGCTGGCTGCAAGCACCATACCTTCAGAAATACCAAATTTCATTTTGCGGGGAGCCAGGTTGGCTACCATGACGGTTAGTTTACCCACCAGATCTTCTGGATTATATGCTTCTTTTATGCCCGAGAAAACATTTCTGTGACGGCCTTCTCCTACATCGAGTGTCATTCGTAACAGTTTGGTTGAGCCTTCTACGTGCTCGCAATTGACAATTTTGGCAATGCGCAGGTCAATCTTGGCGAAATCGTCAATCTTGATGGTCTCGGCAATTGGCTCGCCACCGGGGATAACGGCTTCGGCTGCAGGGGGTTCAAACAGGTCTTCCAGCATTTGGGGGTCAACCCGTTGCATCAAATGCTTGAAGGTGGCGATGTGCTGGGGCAATTGCGTGGCGTCTTTCCAGGTGAAATCGTTGCCTTGTTCGAAAAGTTCAGTTGCAATTCGGTTGGCAAGTGCTGGCAAGACGGGCGTCAACATGACTGACAGGGCCTTAAATCCGGCAATCGCGCGTGAGCAGATGTCTTGCAGGTGTTGTTTTTGGGCGGCTTCGGCGGTGCTGATGCCTTTGGCCAGGACCCATGGCTGGGCACTGTCAAAGGCCTGGTTGACCTTGTCGGCATAAGCCATCAGGGTACGGATGGCCCGGCCATATTCGCGGGCCTCGAAGTCGTGGCGAACGGTTTCGGTCACATCGGCGATTTCTTTGGTGAATGCGTCAATGTCGCCCTGATAAGCCAGTTTTCCATCAAAGTGTTTGCTGATAAAGTTGGCGGCGCGGCTGGCAATGTTAATGTATTTGCCAATCAAGTCGCTGTTGACACGGGCAATGAAATCATCGGGGTTGAAATCAATATCTTCAACGCGGGCATTCAGTTTGGCGGCAATGTAGTAGCGCATCCATTCTGCATTCATGCCCAGTTCAAGATATTTGATAGGAGAAATACCGGTGCCACGGCTTTTGGACATTTTCTCGCCACTGACGGTAATGAAGCCGTGCACAAACAGGGAATCAGGTACTTTACGGCCTGAAAACTTGAGCGTGGCAGGCCAGAACAGGGCGTGGAAGTAAATAATGTCCTTGCCAATGAAGTGAACCTGCTCGGTGGTGCCATTGGGGTCGATCAGCGCGTCATAATCAAGGCCTTCTTTTTTGCAATAGGCTTTTAATGACGCCAGATAGCCAACCGGTGCGTCCAGCCATACATAAAAATATTTGCCGGGTTCATCGGGGATTTCAATGCCAAAGTACGGTGCATCGCGAGAAATGTCCCAGTCGTTAAGGTTGCTTTCGCTTTCGCTGTCCTCGGCGTTGCCAAGCCATTCACGGGTTTTTGCCAGCACTTCGTTTTGCAGGCGTTTCTGGCCACGGGCGTTGGTGCCGTTGGTCCAGTCTTGCAGGAATTCCACGCAGCGCGGGTCTGACAGCTTGAAGAAAAAGTGTTCGGACGATTTCAACACCGGGGTGGCATTGGTCAGGGTGGAGTACGGGTTGATCAGTTCTGTGGGCGCGTAAACGGCACTGCAGACTTCACAGGAGTCACCGTACTGGTCTTTTGCATGGCATTTGGGGCATTCGCCCTTGATGTAACGGTCTGGCAGGAACATGCCCTTGACCGGGTCGTAAAATTGTTCAATGGTTTTGCTGCTGATGAAACCGGCCGCTTTCAGGGCTTTATAAATGTCGCCGGACAGCTGCACGTTTTCTTCGCTGTGCGTGCTGTGCCAGTGATCGAATTTAATGTGGAAGCCGTTCAGGTAGGTGGGGCGTTCATTGGCATAGCGTGCAACGAGTTGTTCCGGGCTAATGCCTTCTTTTTCGGCCTTGAGCATGATGGGGGCGCCATGGGCGTCATCGGCACCGACAAAATGAACGGTATGGCCCGACATGCGCATGGTGCGAACCCAGATATCGGCCTGGATGTATTCCATGATATGGCCAATGTGAAATGAGCCATTGGCATAAGGGAGTGCGGTGGTAACAAAAATCGTGCGTGTCATGAACAATTACAATGAAAAATTAAACAGTTGAATGATTTTAGACGAAAAAGCCCGCTTGCAATCACAAGCAGGCTTGTTACGCCTTAATGTGTGGGTGAAAAACGGTTTTTTATTTTATTTCCCGTATTTCAACATCAGTCACGTCTTTGGTTGTGGTGGAAAACTTGCGCTTGTTGAATTTTTCCTGGAAATCGGTTTGGGTCTGGCGTGCCTTGGTGCGGGATTGTGTCCAGAATTGGCCGGCAGAAAAGTCTTGTCCGCGAACGCGGGCAATAACGTACATCACGCCTAGGGCAATCGCGGTTGACGCCATGAAGATGAATGCCATGCATAGGCCGACAATGGCCAGAATGACAAAAAGAATGCTTTTCAGGGTGCTGTCTAGAAAATCTTTCATTATGTATGGAAACCCCATGATAGTGGCAGGATTATCTTCACCTGCCGGTAATAAAAACGGTATGATTGACCATTCTACTCAAGTAAGTTTAAAAGTGATGAAACCATGAGTTTACAAATAAATACTATTCTTTCCGAGCTGCAGTCTGTGCAGGATCCGCTTACCGGCATGTCCCTGGCAAAAAAATTCAAGGAAAGGGACTTGGAAATCAAAGGCAATACCGTAGAGGTCAAATTGTTCCTGGGTTTTTGTCCCGCCGAAGACAAAAGCAATATCGAGCAACAGATAAAAGACGCCTGTGCCAGGGCCGGCGCAGCACAAACCCAAATCAATTACCTAGATGGTATCAAAAGCCATGTTGTTCAAGGGGGCCTGAAACCAATTGCATCAATAAAAAATATTATTGCGGTGGCTTCAGGCAAGGGTGGTGTCGGTAAAAGTACAACTTCTGTCAATTTGGCGCTGGCTTTGTCACAGGCGGGTGCAAAAGTAGGTATCCTTGATGCTGATATCTATGGTCCAAGCCAGCCTTTGATGCTGGGTGTTTCAGGTAAGCCTGATTCGCTTGACGGCAAAAGCATGGAGCCTCTCGTAGGGCACGGTATTGCCGTGAACTCGATTGGTTTCCTGATAGACGAAGATGCCCCGGCCATTTTTCGTGGTCCCATGGTTTCGCAGGCCCTTGAACAATTGCTGAAACAAACCAATTGGCCCGATCTGGATTACCTGATTGTCGACATGCCACCCGGAACCGGTGATATCGCCCTGACACTGGCGCAGAAAGTACCGGTGGTGGGAGCGGTTATTGTTACCACGCCACAAGACATCGCCTTGGCTGATGCCCGTAAAGGTTTGCGGATGTTCCAGAAGGTTAATGTGCCTATTTTGGGTGTGATTGAAAACATGTCCATGCACGTTTGTTCAAATTGCGGCCATGTCGAGCATTTGTTTGGCCATGATGGCGGGCGTAAAATGGCTGAAGAGCTGGAAGTGCCATGGTTGGGTAGCCTGCCGCTTACATTGGCGGTGCGTGAGCAAACCGATTCGGGCAAACCTACGGTGGTGTCTGATCCAGGCAGTGAGGCAGCCAAGTCATATCGTCATATCGCAAGAAAACTGTCAATTGCGGTTTCCGATTTGGCGGTAGATATGAGTGGCAAGTTTCCCTCAGTAGTGGTAAAACCGTTATGAAGCCAAATTATATGTAATACAACCCTGTTAACCATTCATTTCGATGCACTTTAAAGCCCTGCACGTCATTTTTCTACCACTAATCCTGTCTGCCACCTCAATGGCGTTTGCGGCTGGTAAGCCCGAGGTTGTGATTGATCCCAGCGGCTTAAGTCCAGAGGTTTTGAAAAGTGTTGATGATGCCATCAGTGCCGTGGTGCGGTTGGCCGATGACCAGGACGGTGGTGAAGCCGAGCGGATTCGTAGCCGGGGGCGGGATGCGGTCGTTTCCGCCCTTGCCACACAAGGTTATTTTGCCCCCAAGGTTACCCTTGAAGTGGGTGAAGACGTGGGCGGTGAAACCTGGGATATCTATATAGAGCCAGGTAAAGTGTCTACCGTGGCATCGGTGGAAAACCGTTTTTCCGGCAGCATTGCCGGTGCCCAATATGCACAGCGGGTTGATGCCCTGAAGAAAAACTGGGGTTTGCCCGTTGGGTCCGATTTCATCAATGCACGCTGGAGTGCTTCAAAAAGTGTCTTGCTAGATGGCGTCAAGGATCGGGATTTTTACCTTGCCCGCATGACGCATTCCCAGGCAGTGGTGAACCCGGAAACCTCCTTGGTTGATACGGTCACCGAGGTAAACAGTGGCCCGGCAGTCAAACTGGGCAATATTGAAGTCATTGGCTTGCGCCGGGTTCCTGAAAGCCTGGTGCGTCGTTATGTGCGGTATAAGCCTGGCGATCCCTATTCCCAGGATCAGCTGGATGAATGGCAGCAGGCGTTGCAGTCAACCAACTTTTTCAGGGGCGCATTCGTTTCCCTTAAAACCCTCGAAGGTTCGGAAATCTACGATATGGAGCAGGTGGAACTGCCGGTCTCCGTCAGGGTAACCGAGGGCCCGGCGAGTTCTGTGGTCGGTTCATTGGGCGTGGACGACATGAGTGGTATCCGGGTTGAGGGCCTGTATAAGCAAAATGTGGTCTGGGGCCTGCCGGTTATTATGGAAACCGGTGCCGGTGTCGACTTTGATAGCCAGCGGGCCTTTCTTGATTTTACTTTACCCCCCAATTATGACGGTTCACGGGACAGTGTCGGGGTGGTTGCCCGTCATTCAAAGATTCAGCATGAAGAGGTAACGCGTTTTGGCCTGGGATGGAAACGCAAGCGCGAGTTCAAGCTGGATCCGGAAAGTCGGGTTAATTATGAGTCCAACTGGGGGGTACTGCTTGCTTATGATTCAATCAAGCGTGAAAACGAAGCCCGTTATTCTTTGCCAAACGTGGTGGGCACCTGGGACTTGTTGCGAAGTGACCTTAATGACCGCTACGCCCCCCGTGATGGCAATTTGATTGTACTGGGCCTGGGGGCTGGTATGACGCTAAATAAACGGCAAACCTTTGGCCGGGTTGGTTTAAGAGTGCAGCAATGGTGGCCAGTAGGTAAAAGAGATGTCTTTACGCTGCGGGCAGAAGCCGGACAGGTATTGGGTTCAAAAAACACGCCGATCCCTGATGACTTCGGCTACCGAACCGGAGGTCCCCGCTCTATCCGGGGCTATAAATACAATGAGTTTGGTCGTGATACGGGTAATGCCATTGTGGGCACCCGTTCGCTGGCGGTAGTGGGGGCCCAGTACATGCATTATTTTAATGACCGTTTTGGCATGAGCGTGTTTGTTGATGCCGGGGATGCGGCACCTTCTTTTCGGGAAATGAAAATTGCCGTGGGCTATGGCGTGGGTGCCATTGTCAATACGCCAGCCGGGCCCTTGTCGCTTGATTTGGCCTGGGGCCAACGTGACCGGAAATTAAGATTGCACTTTTCTTTAGGGGTGGCATTTTGAGCAGGATCAGCAGGCATTCAAAAAAAATGTTTACGTGGAAAACGACCCCTTTGCTGGTGTTTTTCCTGCTGGCCTCTTTTCTGTTCTGGGCTTTGGGTACCGGGGCCGGCAGTCAATGGACCTTGCGTAATGTGCTGGCCCAGGTGGGGGGTGAAATCGCCGGGGTTGAAGGGACCATCTGGCGTGGCCTTAAGCTGGAACGGCTGGTGATTGATACGCCTGAAGTCAGCGTGGTGGCTGCCAATGCCCGCGTGCAGGTAAAGTGGCTGGAACTCTTCAACCGCCGTTTGAAAGTGACGCAGATGGAAGTGGGTGACCTGGATATCCGCCTGCTGCCGGTGGAAAATCCCGAGCCTGAAACTGACACCGGGCCTTTTACCATGCCAGGCTTGCCCGTAACCATAGAGGTGGATACGATTCGCGTTGGCAAGTTTGCGCTTGTGCAGGCTGATGGCAGTCATTTGCCCATCGGGCTAAGTGGTTTTTGGTTAACCAATCTGTTGGTTAACCAGGAACAGGCCAGCGGCAAAATAGACAGCGTGCATATTGCCCACGACCTGGTTAATAGTGACTTAAGCGGCAATCTCAAGATGACCCAGCTCAAGTCACCCTGGCCACTGGCATTGAGTCTGCAAGCCAAGGCATCCAGCGAAAATCGTGATTCGCCCATTTGCCTTGAGCGATTTTTGGCAACTTCGATATTTCGGGGGCAGCATAGCAGTCAATGTGTTTTTGACCTGCAGCTGCAGGCGCAGGGTTCGGCAGAGCGGCTGGGTGTTACGCTCAATGGTAATGGGCAAGGGGTCAGCCTGGATGCCAATACCACCTTAAACTTGTTTGCACCGGTTCCCTTTGAAAGCGCACATCTGAAATTGGCACTTGAAAACGGATCCTCTTTGTTGCTCAATGCCGAGCTGAAAGAAAAGCAGGGTGTTGAAGGCAGTGACCGGCTTGAAGGCAGTTTGCTGAGTAACCGGCTGGCCTTGCATCAATTGCTGGCCGGAGCCGTACCCGAGTCCTTGTTGACGGCCCGTTTCGGTTTCAAGGTCGACCTGGACGGCCTGGATAAGCTGCATCAGGTAGATTTGCAGGGCAAGATAGATGCGGCCAGTCGCTGGAACCGGCAAGCCTTGTCGGGTGACATAAACCTCCAGTTCAAGAACTTGTCCTCGGTCGATGCCATCTATATCGATAATGCCCATATTGATTTGGTACAGGGCAAAAATAAAATCCGTTCCACCGGCGGTTTCGGTCATGCCGACAGCCGTTTGCTGCTGGATATCAATCTGCCTGAATTGGCAAGCCTATGGCCCGGTTTGCAAGGCAAAGGTACTGTTGACGGTGAGCTAAACGGTTCGCTGGCAAAGCATGGTGCGTTCCTGAAAGCCACATTTGCCCAAACAGACACTAAGCAGCTTGGCAAGGCACCGCTTGACTTTGAAACCAGCCTGGAAGGCACACTGCTTCAAAATGAGCAGGGCCAGCCAGTTTGGCAGGCCGATATTGCCGGCCTGAATGTAAAACATGCTGGTATCCGTCTTGAACAGCAAGACAAACTGGCTGTTTATCTTGCCCCGGATGCCCGTGACCAGCAAACCCAATGGTCTGCTGGCCCCTCACAATTTAAGCTGGCCTTAAAGGGCAAGCAGGCCCTGCTGGATCACCAGTTGTCCGAAGGCAGTCAGCGAGGCTGGAAAACGCAGGGCGCGTTTTCTAAACTGACGATCAGTCATCAATTAATTGCTGATCTCCAGCAGGCGTTGGCCAGTGGGGAAGAAGCACAGCCGGTGGCAGCAAACACCAAACAAATTGCCGATGTCGTTTATGACGGCAACTGGAATTTCGAGCAAGGATTGGAATTGTCCGGTGCGCTTAATTTGTTGCGAACCGCGGGCGATAGCATCTTGCCATTGGATGTGACCATCCCGCTAGATTTCAACACCCTGGGGATTCGGGTGCATGAAACCCGCCAGCCTGAGGCACCTGCCTTAATGACCATTACCGGTAGCGGGCAGGGCAACAAGTCTTCCCTTGAAATGAACTTGGGGCTTGTGCTGGATTCACCCTTTCCGTTGCGGAATGGCTATGTAAATCTTGGCCTGACCGATAATTCCCGCTTGCAACTGAACACCGAGGTGCATGAAAACCAGGGTGAGAATCACGCCGATAAAATCAGCACAACTTTGCAGATGCAAGATTTGGCACTGGATAAACTGCTGGCCGGTGCGGTTCCCCCGGCCTTGTTGAATAGCGAGATCCGGGTTGATGTGGATCTGCTGAATCAACAGGAAATCAAGAATGTGCTGCTGGATGCACGTTTTAAGCCGTCAAGCCAGTGGAATAAGCAGCCTCTGGATGGGCATCTGAAAACCCGTATCAATACCGCTGGCCTGTTTCCGTCCACCCAGGTGGCCGTTGATGCTTCAGGGCAACCGCCAGCCAAAGCCAATTTTGAAAACCTGCGTGTGTCAGAAACCGATATTTATCTGGTACTGGGCAATAACCGGATTGCAGGTTCAGGTGGTTTTGGAGAAGAACATAGCCAGTTGGCCCTTAATGTCAATGCCCCTACACTGGCTTCATTTTGGCCTGACTTGCCGGGAAGCATTAATTTCAATGGTGTCCTGGATGGTAATTTGCAAAATCACAAACTGGCCTTGCAGGCCATGTATGCGGATGCCGCCGATAACCGCCTTGGCAAGGCGCCGGTAGCACTCGATCTTGAGATGGATGGACGCTGGGCCAGGGTTAAAGATGAGAATAGTTGGGCGGGAACCCTTAACGTGCTGGATGCCCGGCATGCAGGTATCCGCTTGTTGCAAACCTCACCCCTGTCGTTGTCACTGGTACCCGCACCGGTGGGTGGTCAGACCCAGTGGACAGTTGGGCCATCGGCCTTAAGCCTGGAATTGCCCAATGATCATCGGGTTTCGATTTTGCAGGAAGGTGCCCAGGGCGGTGACGGGAAATGGCAAACCAGGGGGGGCATCAAGGATTTGGTTATCAGCCCTGCGCTGATTGACCAGGTAAGGCAATTACTCGACCCGACCCTGAAAGACAAACTGTTTGTGACCAATGGCAAAAAGAAGGATGAACGCCAGGAAATCATCCTGGATAGCCACTGGGATTTTGCATTTGACCGGATCTTGCTGGGAAGCTTTAATCTTAAACGAACCAATGGCATGGGGATGCTGCCTTTTGCGACACCGGTACCGATTGATTTTCATGAGCTGAACCTGAGCATAACGCAGCAGCCGGGCACCCCGGGAACGGGCGATATCATCAACCTGACCGCTTCGGGCCAGGGAGAAAAATCAAGCCTGAGTGCCAATATTAATGCCGACATGCTGTCTGCCTATTATTTGCATGATGCTAAAATCAGCATAAGCCTGCCAGATGGTTCTGCCTTGCAGACCGATATGGCCGTTACCCCAAATGAGGTCAACCGTTCTTATCGTTTCGTGGGCTCATTGGCTGCGCAGAAGCTGGCACTGGGCAAATGGCTTGAAGGCATTATTCCGCCCTCTGTGTTAAGCACTAAACTGGCACTGGATGCAGAACTGTCTCCGGAAGTGGGCTTGTTGAATGCCCATGTCAAGGGGGATTTTGCTGAAGGCAGCCAGTGGAATAACCAGAAACTGGGGGGCAAGCTGGATGTTTCCTTGTTGCGTGAACTGGGCTCATCAGGGGGTATGCCGGTTGGTATTATTGATCCGCATATTTATACGATTCCCAAGGCGGACATCAATCTGGCACTGGGCGGCAATTCCATCAAATCATCAGGCGCTTTTGGGCATGTTACCGACAAGCTGTCGCTGGACGTGAATGCGCCAAGGTTTTCAGATTTCTGGCCAGGTTTGCCGGGCAGTCTGGTTTTGAACGGCAATATGGATGGTTCGCTGGCCAGCCATGTGATTGGGCTTAAAGGCACGTTTTCACAGGGCAAGTCCACCGAATTGGGCCAGGCACCGGTTAGCTTTGATCTGGGTTTGAAAGGGTTCTGGGGCGTCTTGCCGGTCGGGGTTGATGGCTGGAAAGGCTCACTTGAGCGACTTCAGGTTTCGCATGCTGGTTTTTCGGCCAATCAGGACAAACCGCTGGAAGCCATGTTCTTGCCGGTCGGAGAGGGTGGACTGCCAGAGTGGCAATTAGGCGCTTCCGTATTGAAAATAGGCTTGCCGGGTAAGCATGAGGTGGTTGTCAATCAGGGGGGGGCTAGTGGTCAAGATGGCAAATGGGCTAGCAAGGGTTCAATTAATCGACTTTTGATTAATCCTTCCTTGGTCAAGGAGATGCAAGATGTCTTGGGTCTTGCAGAAGAAAACAAGGGTAACAATGGCGGTATTGTTGATAATCGCAAGAAAACACCGATAGACCAGAACCTGTTTTTTGATTTCGACTGGGACTTCCAGTTTGGTGGAGCACTGGCCGGTACGGCCAACCTCAAGCGGACAGGGGGCGATTTTGTCGTGCCCCTTCAGCATCCACTCGCTTTGGGCTTGACGCAATTGTCCCTGAACATGAGGGCCAATCCGGTATCTGGAACGCAAAGCCAGGTATTGGCCGATTTGCTGGTTGATACCCGGGAAAAAGGTAGATTGACGGCTCGTGTCAATAGCCGGATGAACGGCATGGTGCCAGACTTGAAGGGAGGCACCAATGTTGCCATTAAAGGCCGGCTAGATGATATCGCCTGGCTCTCGGCCTTTACCGGAGAGTTGCTTGATCTGGGTGGACAGATCAACATTGACATGATGGCGCAAAGTACTGCCTCTGGCCAATGGTCAACCTCAGGCACGCTCAATGGCAATAAAGTAAGGGTTGTGCAGATTGACAATGGGGTGCGCCTGCTAGATGGTACCCTTAGGGGCACTTTCCGCAATAACGAGTTTTTGATCAATTCGCTGCGTTTTCCTTCGGTAATCAGGGTGATGCCAACCGAGTGGCGTACCAAACAATGGATTGAAGAAAACCCGCCGGCTCAAAACGGCAGCATGAATATTACCGGTCGCTGGAACCTGGTGACCAGCAAAGGTAGTGTGAAAGTGGCGCTTGACTACTACCCGATTATTCAACGGGCCGATCGTTTTGCCATGGTAAGTGGCAATGTTGATATTGATGCCGATTTGCCTAATATTGATATTGTTGGCAAGGTGACGGCCGATGCCGGCTGGGCCAGTATTGATATTCTAGGGACGGTGCCGTCTGTGGATGGTGACGTGATTGTGCTTCAGCCTGGGCAAAAAGAAGTCGTGCCAAGCGAAGCGGTTACAAACCTGGACTTGGACTTTACGGTTGATTTAGGCCCACGGTTTTATCTGGTGGGCATGGGCCTGAACTCGGGTCTTGTGGGTGACCTCAATATTGTACAAAGAGATGGCCGATTGACTGCCGTTGGGGCATTCCGTACCCGGGGTGGTGCAATCGAAGCTTATGGGCAGCGTTTGCAGATCCGTCGTGGCCGCATTACTTTTCAGGGCAACATAGAAAATCCGGTATTGGATATCGAGGCCATCCGGACCGGCCAAGAGGTGGAGGCCGGCCTGCGGGTCGTGGGTACGGCCAAAAAACCAAGAATTACGCTGGTGTCTTATCCAGATGTCAGCGAGGTTGAAAAACTGTCCTGGCTGATTATGGGCCGTGGGCCGGACAGCAATGGCGGTGATATTGCCTTGCTGTTTTCCGTAGGTACTTCAATTTTGGGCGGCGGAGAACCCTTTTACCGTCAGTTGGGTATTGATGATATTGCCGTGCGAACAGGAGACCTGGGTAAATCGGGTAGTGTGCTGCCTGAACATACCGTAGCTTCCGGCCTTGGTTTTGATACCTCAAGCAGCCTGTCTACCCAGTTTTTTGTGGCTAGCAAGAAGTTTGGCAATGGGGTTACAGCCAGTGTGGAGCAGGCCTTGGCCGGAACCGGTACGGTCGTCAAAGCCAGTTATAAGTTGCTGCAATATTTAACAGTTGATGCAAAAATTGGGACGACGAATGGGATAGAATTTGTCTACCGGCGTTTTTTCAAGGATTAGGGTAAATCAGGGTTGTCTATCTTCAGGTAAGGCTACAATTCTATTTTCAATTATGAATCCGGTTTTGAAAAAAACGCCGAAACCGGCCTATGTAATTTCACTGAGAGTAAGGCAATGAGCATAAAAAATGATCGTTGGATCCGGGAAGCATCGGCTGCCGGCATGATCGAACCCTTTGAACCGGGGCAGGTTCGTTCGGTAAATGGTGAAAAAATCGTCAGTTATGGCACCAGCAGTTACGGTTACGACGTGCGTTGTGCCAACGAGTTCAAGATTTTTACCAATATCAATTCCACGATTGTTGATCCCAAATCATTCGATGAAAAATCATTCGTTGATTTCGTGGGTGATGTATGCATTATTCCGCCTAATTCCTTTGCCTTGGCCCGTACGGTTGAGTATTTCCGGATACCCCGTAATGTGCTTACTATCTGTCTGGGTAAAAGCACTTATGCCCGTTGTGGCATCATTGTCAACGTTACTCCGCTCGAACCTGAGTGGGAAGGTCATGTGACACTTGAGTTTTCAAATACTACCCCGTTGCCGGCTAAAATTTATGCCGGTGAAGGATGTGCCCAAATGCTGTTTCTGGAAAGCGATGAAGAATGTGAGACTTCATACAAAGATCGTGGCGGCAAATATCAGGGTCAACAGGGCGTAACACTGCCAAGAACATAATAGTTGCTCACCTACATTGTGAGTGAAGGAGTTTCCAATGAAGTTTCGCTTTCCCATCGTTATTATTGACGAAGATTTTCGCTCGGAAAGTGCTTCCGGGTTTGGTGTGCGCGCCCTTGCCGATGCTATCAAGGCAGAAGGTGTGGAAGTGCTGGCAGTAACCAGTTATGGTGACCTTAGCTCGTTTGCCCAACAGCAAAGCCGGGCCAGTGCGTTTATTTTATCCATCGACGACGAAGAGTTTGACGTGGATTCCCCCGAAGACGTGGCGTTTGCGATTAAAAACCTGCGGTCGTTTATTGGTGAATTGCGTTTTCGCAATGCTGAAATACCTATTTATTTGTACGGTGAAACCCGGACTTCCCAGCATATTCCCAACGACATTCTGCGTGAATTGCATGGCTTCATTCACATGTTTGAGGATACGCCCGAGTTCGTGGCACGCCATATTATTCGCGAAGCGCGCAGCTATCAGGACAGCCTGCCACCACCGTTTTTCCGTGAACTGGTCAAATATGCCCAGGATGGCTCTTATTCCTGGCACTGCCCAGGTCACTCGGGTGGGGTTGCTTTCCTTAAAAGCCCGGTAGGGCAGATGTTTCACCAGTTTTTTGGTGAAAACATGTTGCGTGCCGACGTCTGCAATGCGGTAGAAGAACTGGGCCAATTGCTGGATCATACCGGTCCGGTGGCCGAATCCGAAAAAAATGCGGCCCGTATTTTTCATGCCGATCACTGCTTTTTCGTGACGAATGGTACCTCTACTTCCAATAAGGTTGTGTGGCATGCCAACGTGGCTTCCAATGACGTGGTGGTGGTTGACCGTAACTGTCATAAATCCATTTTGCATGCCATTACCATGACAGGTGCCATTCCGGTGTTTTTGCGTCCAACTCGCAATCACTTGGGTATTATCGGTCCCATTCCCCTTGAGGAATTCGAGCCTGAAAATATTCTCAAGAAAATAGAGGCCAACCCGTTTGCCCGCAATGCGCTTAACAAAAAGCCACAAATCCTGACGCTTACCCAAAGTACTTATGACGGTGTTATTTACAACGTTGAAATGATCAAGGAAAAATTGGGTGACATGGTTGAAAACCTGCATTTTGATGAAGCATGGCTGCCGCATGCGGCTTTCCATGAGTTCTACAACAATATGCATGCCATTGGTGAAGGACGTCCGCGCAGCACGAATGCCATGGTCTATGCCACGCACTCTACCCATAAGCTGTTGGCGGGTATTTCACAGGCCTCCCAAATTGTGGTGCAAGAGTCCGAAACCCGCAAATTGGACCGCAATATTTTCAATGAAGCGTATCTGATGCATACCTCAACCTCGCCCCAGTATGCGATTATTGCTTCCTGTGACGTGGCTGCTGCCATGATGGAGCCTCCTGGCGGAACCGCCCTGGTGGAAGAAAGTATTAAGGAAGCGCTTGATTTCCGTCGTGCCATGCGCAAGGTGGCTTCCGAATACGGCAAAGATGACTGGTGGTTCCGCGTATGGGGTCCCAACCGTCTGGTGGCCGATGATATTGGTACGCAAGATGACTGGTTCCTGCGTTCTGGCGAAGAATGGCACGGTTTTGGGGATCTGGCTGAAGGCTTCAACATGCTTGACCCGATCAAGGCCACCATTATTACCCCCGGGCTTAACATTAACGGCAGCTTTGAAGAAAACGGTATTCCGGCTTCACTGGTTTCCAAGTATTTGGCCGAACACGGTATTGTGGTTGAAAAAACCGGCTTGTATTCCTTCTTCATCCTTTTCACCATTGGCATCACCAAAGGGCGCTGGAACACCATGCTAACGGCCTTGCAGCAGTTCAAGGACGATTATGACCGCAACCAGCCACTGTGGCGCATCATGCCTGAATTCTGCAATAATCAAAAGCAATATGAACGCATGGGCCTGCGTGATTTGTGCCAGATGATCCACGAGGCTTATCGCGATCATGACGTGGCCCGTTTGACCACCGAGGTGTATCTAAGTGATATGGTGCCTGCGCTGAAACCGTCGGATGCCTTTGACAAAATGGCACACCGGGATGTTGAAAGGGTGGTTATTGATGACCTGGAAGGAAGGGTTACAGGTGTTTTGTTAACACCTTACCCGCCTGGCATTCCACTATTGATTCCGGGTGAGCGCTTCAACAGGACCATTGTGGAGTATCTGCAGTTTGCCCGTTCCTTCAATGCGAAATTCCCCGGCTTTGAAACCTTTATTCATGGCTTGGGTACCGAAGTTGATGAAAATGGAAATACTCGCTTTTATGTGGATTGCCTGAAGCTTGATGAGTAACGCAGCTGCATTCGATGTTGCCATTATAGGGGCAGGGGCGGCAGGCATGATGTGTGCCGCCGTCGCTGGCCAGCGTGGCCGGAAAGTCGTGTTAATTGACCATGCCAACAAGCTGGCCGAAAAAATACGCATCTCTGGCGGTGGCCGCTGTAATTTTACCAATCTGGGCACCACGTACCTGCAATTCCTGTCTAATAACCCCCGCTTTTGCCGTTCGGCCTTGTCGGCCTATACGCCGCAAGATTTCCTGGCTTTGTTGGCAAAATACAAGATTGCCTGGCATGAAAAGCATAAGGGGCAGTTGTTCTGTGATCATTCCAGCGAAGACATTATTCACGTTCTGCGTGCCGAATGCGAGCAGGGCAAGGTGTCCTGGCGCATGGGTTGCTCGGTTAATGATATCAGCCGGCAGGAAGACCAGTCATTTGTGTTGCAAACATCGGCAGGCACCATTCGTGCCGCAAAGCTGGTGGTGGCCACTGGCGGGATGGCGATCCCACAGCTGGGTGCCAGCGATTATGGCATGAAAATCGCCCGTCAATTTGGCCTGAAAGTGGTTGAACCCCGACCAGCACTGGTGCCCCTGACCTTTGATGCCCAGACCTGGCAGCGTTTCAGTACACTGTCGGGTGTTTCTCTTGAAACAGTCGTGGCGACCGGTACCGGGAAAACGAAACAGAAGTTCCATGAAGACCTGCTGTTTACGCATAAAGGGCTGTCAGGCCCGGCAATTTTGCAGATTTCCAGTTATTGGGAGCCGGGCAGTCCTATCATGCTTAATTTGCAACCCGAAATGAATCTTGAGTCCGGCTTGATTGAAAAAAAATCAGGTAGCCGGCAGCAGTTGCTGACGGTGCTGGGCAGCTTGTGGCCCAAGCGGCTGGCAGAGTGCTGGCTAGAGAACATGGGTATTGCTGCGGATACGCGCTTGGCGGATATGCCCGATAAAAAAATAAGGGAACTGTCCGCCCTGATTCATGACTGGCAATTAGTACCAACCGGTACGGCCGGTTATAAAAAAGCCGAAGTCATGAAAGGGGGCGTGGATACCGCAGAGCTGGACCAAAAAACCATGCAATCCAAAAAAGTGCCAGGCCTGCATTTTATAGGTGAAGTGGTTGATGTAACAGGTTGGCTGGGTGGTTATAATTTCCAGTGGGCCTGGGCATCCGGTGTGGCTTGTGGACAGGTGCTTTAACAGCAGGCCGCCCGCAATATCGGCAGAAAGCCTATAAATCTATATTGGCTATTTTGGTGGCTTCAATCTTGATTTCCTTGCCACTGGGTGAGTAGCCGGTCATTTCAAAACCGGAGTCGGTTTTGATGCCGGTCAGGGACAGGTCGAAGGTGTCATCGAGTGTGCCAAAGGTTTCATTGGCCTGGCTTTTATAGGCCTTGATCTTGAGATTGGCAACGACTTCTTCGGGGGTGGTTGCCTGTATGGTTCCCGAGTAAAGATAGTTGGCGTCGCCTCCGCGGATACGGGCATCTTCAATAACGGTAATGCCAGGATGTGCCTTTGATTCTGCAATCCAGGTTGCGTAAAAACCATTATCCATCGCTTTCTCCTTTTGGTTGTAATCAGGTCTACCTTAACAGATTTAGCATGACAATGATATTTCAATCATAAGTAATTCCGTCAAGTTTGGTGGCTAGTAAAAACCGGAATGTTTGTTTGTATCATGAATTTATCTCAATGGCATCTCTGGTAAATACCTAGAAAACAGCTTATTTAGCCTTATAAATTAGTAATATAATTTTCAGGAATGGCAGGTGCAGTCCGTTTCTTTGCCATGTCATGCCCGGGTGGTTTTTGCCGGCCTACACAATACTCACCAAGGTTTTTCCATGTCATCTGAACATCTTCAATTTACCCCTCTGCACGATACACATCTTTCGCTAGGCGCCAAAATGGTGGATTTCGGTGGCTGGGACATGCCCGTTTCCTATGGTTCGCAAATCGAAGAGCACCATGCCGTACGTAATGCCGTGGGCATGTTTGACGTTTCCCATATGCTCAATATCGATATTTCGGGGCAGGGTTCGCTTGGTTTTTTGCGTCGTGTGCTGGCCAATGATGTCGCTAGGCTTGCCGTGCCTGGGAAGGCTTTGTATAGCTGCATGCTTAACCCGGAGGGCGGTGTGATTGACGACCTGATTGTATACTTCTTTGCCCCCAATAACTGGCGTCTGGTGGTTAATGCCGGCCGGGCAAAAGTTGATGTGGCCTGGTTGCATGAGCAGGCCGGGCAGGGAGATTACGGGCAGGTGCAGATTACACCGCGTCATGATTTGGCCATGGTTGCCGTGCAGGGGCCGCATGCCCGTGAAAAAGTCTGGAATATCCGTTCCGGCCTGCAAGCGCAAACCGAATCCTTGTCACCTTTTACGGCTGTTTTTATCGAGTCGGATTTCATGGTGGCCCGTACCGGTTATACCGGTGAGGATGGTTTTGAAATTGTCTTGCCAGCCACCCAGGTGGTGGATCTCTGGAATGCCCTGCTGGCACAGGGTGTAAGGCCTTGTGGTTTGGGTGCCCGTGATACCTTGCGCCTTGAAGCCGGGATGAACCTGTATGGCCAGGATATGGATGAAGCCATTCAGCCTGCACAGGCAGGCCTGGCCTGGACCATCAGCCTTAAAGATGAGGCTCGCGATTTTATTGGTCGCAAGGCAATTACCCAAGCACCAAAACGTAACGCCTTTATGGGCATCAGGCTTAATGAGCGAGGGGTCATGCGGGCACATATGAAAGTCAGGACAGAATTGGGCGACGGAGAGATTACCAGTGGTACCATGTCACCCACTTTGGGGTTTTCAATTGGTTTTGCCCGTCTGCCCGAAGGCATTCAGCCAGGCGCTTCGGTAAAAGTTGAGCTGCGTGGCAAGTGGCTGCCAGCCACTTTGTGCACATTGCCTTTTGTGCGTAACGGCAAGCCATTGGTGTCTTGACCCTGCAGAATTGCAGGCCATTTTCAAGCCTTGAAGAAATGAGTGCTAATGTCACGTGTGAAACGTGTTTGTTTTATATAAATCAGGAGTTATAAATGAATTTGCCTACCGATCGTAAATACACCAAAACCCACGAATGGGTTTTGGCAGAGGGGGATGTTTTTGTAGTTGGCATTACAGACAATGCGCAGGACCAGTTGGGTGACCTGGTTTATGTGGGTGATGTTAATGTGGGTGATACCCTTAATGCCGGCGAAACGGCTGCCGTGGTTGAATCTGTCAAGGCGGCCTCGGATATTTATGCACCGGTGGATGGTGAGATTGTGGCTTTCAACGAAGCGCTTGAAGAAGAGCCCAATTTGATCAATGAAGATGCTTATGCAAACTGGATTTTCAAGATCAAGCCCAATAATCTGGCTGACCTTGAAAAATTGCTGGATGCCGCGGGCTATCAGGAACAAGCCGAATAATTTCCATTTTATGGGATGAAGATATGTTGCGTACACATAAGGATGTGTCCCAGGCGTTTATTGGTCGACACGTAGGGCCCACCGAGGCCGAGCAGACAAAAATGCTGTCCGTTATTGGCGCCGAAAGCCTGGATGACCTGGTAGAGGAAATTGTTCCTTCAGGTATCCGCCTTGGCGTACCATTGGCTTTGGATCATGCCCGCAGCGAAACAGATGTACTGGGCGAACTCAAGAAAATCGCCGCTGGCAACAAGCTGTACAGGAACTATATAGGGCAAGGCTATTATGGCACACACACGCCTAATGTGATTTTGCGCAACATTCTTGAAAACCCGGCCTGGTATACCGCCTATACCCCTTATCAACCGGAAATTTCCCAGGGCCGGCTGGAGGCCTTGCTGAATTTCCAGACCATGGTGGCGGATTTGACCGGTTTGCCGGTTGCCAATGCTTCTTTGCTGGATGAGGCAACTGCCGCTGCCGAGGCAATGACATTGGCAAAGCGGGTATCCAAATCCAAAAGCAATGTGTTTTTCGTGTCGGAGCATTGCCATCCGCAATCCATCGAAGTGGTTTGTACCCGCGCCGAGGCTTTGGGTATTGAGGTGGTTTGTGGCAATGAACAGGAAGATATCCCGGATTGTTTTGGGGTCTTGCTGCAGTATCCGCATAGCCTTGGCGGTGTAATTGATTATGCTGGATTAACGATGGCCTTGCAGGCCAAAGGAACGGTTGTTGCCGTGGCAACCGATTTGCTGGCCTTGGCCATTCTGAAGGCACCGGGCGAATGGCATGCCGATATTGCGGTAGGGAGTGCACAGCGCTTTGGTGTACCGCTGGGCTTTGGCGGCCCGCATGCCGGATTCATGGCTTGTAAAGACGCTTTCAAACGTAATATGCCCGGCCGTCTGGTGGGTGTTTCGGTGGATGCCCAGGGCAATCCTGCCTTAAGGCTGGCCCTGCAAACACGGGAACAGCATATTCGCCGTGAAAAGGCTACTTCCAATATTTGTACTGCACAGGTCCTGCTTGCCGTAATGGCCAGCATGTATGCGGTTTACCATGGTGCGAACGGCATCCGCGCGATTGCGCAGCGGGTGTATGTTTGCACCCTGGTGTTGAAAGAAGCGCTGGCACGGATTGGCTTGAATGCGGCTAATGAGACCTTTTTTGATACTTTGCACGTTAAAACAGAAATGGCGGTAGAGGTTGTCAAGGCGGCCTTGATGGCACAAATTAATGTGCGCCAGCCTGCCGGTGACAGTTTTGCTGTGTCCCTTGATGAAACGGTGACGCTTGACGATCTTCAGCAATTGGTTAATGTGATTGCCGCAGCGGTTGGGCAGCAGGCCCCTGACGTTGCGGGGCTTTATGCCGAGCTGGATGTTTTTGTGCCTAATAGTGTGGCCAGGCAGACCGCCATTTTGTCTCATCCGGTTTTTTCCAGCATTCATTCGGAAACCGATATGCTGCGTTATTTGCGTAGCCTGGCTGATAAAGACCTGGCTCTTGACCGTAGCATGATTCCTTTGGGCTCTTGCACCATGAAGCTGAATGCCACGGCTGAGATGATGCCGATTACCTGGCCCGAATTTGCCAACTTGCACCCTTATGCGCCCCGCGACCAGGCGGCAGGCTATGAGGTGTTGCTCGACCGCTTGTCTCGTGCCTTGTGTGAGATTACCGGTTATGAGGCGATCAGTTTGCAGCCCAACTCGGGGGCCCAGGGCGAGTATGCCGGACTGTTGGCCATTCGTGCCTATCATCAGGCTAACGGGCAGCACCAACGCAATGTTTGCCTGATTCCTGCCTCTGCCCATGGTACCAATCCTGCTTCGGCCCATTTGGTTGGTATGGATGTGGTGGTGATTGCCACCGATGCCAATGGCAATGTGGATGTCAGTGATCTTAAGGCTAAGCTGGAAAATATCGGTGATAAGGTTGCTGCCCTGATGATTACTTATCCTTCGACACATGGGGTGTTTGAAGAGGCGATTACCGAGATTTGCGATTTGGTGCACCAGGCTGGTGGGCAGGTTTATCTTGATGGCGCGAATATGAATGCGATGGTCGGCCTGGCCAAACCTGGACTGTTCGGTTCAGATGTGTCCCATCTGAATTTGCACAAGACGTTTTGCATTCCGCATGGCGGTGGCGGTCCGGGTGTGGGGCCGGTGGCGGTACGCGCACATTTGGCACCGTATTTGCCAGGGGTATTGAATGAGCAGGGTCAGCGTGATGAGAATGCCCCTACGGGGCCGGTGTCTGCCGCGCCTTACGGGTCTGCCAGTATTTTGCCTATTTCTTACGTGTATATTGCCTTGATGGGGGCTGAGGGCCTGAAGCGGGCAACCGAGGTTGCTTTGCTGAATGCCAATTATATTGCGAAGCGGTTGGCACCTTATTATCCTGTCTTGTATGCAGGACGCAATGGCCGGGTTGCCCATGAGTGTATTCTGGATTTGCGGCCTATTAAGGACAGCAGCGGAATAACGGTGGATGACGTGGCCAAGCGTTTGGTGGATTACGGTTTTCATGCGCCCACGATGAGTTTTCCGGTGGCGGGTACTTTAATGGTTGAGCCCACCGAGTCGGAGAGCCTGAAAGAGCTGGATCGTTTTATTAATGCGATGATTGCGATTCGCAAGGAGATTGAGCAGGTAGAGAAGGGGCAGGTGGATGCACAGGATAATGTGCTGGTGAATGCACCGCATACGGCGCAGATGCTGGTGGCGGATGATTGGGAGCACGGGTATTCACGCACCGAGGCGGCGTATCCGCATTCGGTCTTGCCGCAAAGCAAGTACTGGCCACCGGTGGCGCGGGTGGATAATGCTTATGGGGACAGGAATCTGGTTTGTACTTGTCCGCCGCTTGAGGATTACCAGTAGGAAGTTGGTGGCAGAGGGTTGTTTCATTAAACCGGTTCTTTTTGAGAGACGCGGATTCATCATTCAGGTTTGCTCCGACGCCACTGCGCGCCGAAGTCGCTGCACCTGAACGATGAATCCGCTTTTCTTTGTTTTTACCTGTGGTTTCTTTTTGAGAGGGATGCTTTTACGCTTGTTCCCACGCAGAAGTGAACTGATTAGGTGTTCGTTACACTTTTTCGTAGATGACGAAGTCGTAGTTCAGGCCGTTTTCTGCCGGTTGGGCTTGCCGGCTGGCTTCTTTCCAGCGGGTTTTGTCCAAGGCGGGGAAGTAGGTGTCGCCTTCAATGTTGGCGTGGATTTCGGTGGCATATACCTTGTCACATTGGTCCAGGCACAGGCGGAAGATTTGTTCACCGCCGATGATGAAGATGTTTTCTGCCCCATCTGCTTTGGCAGCCGTGATGGCTTCCTCTAGGGTGGGAACGCATTCGGCACCGGTGGCCTGGTAGTCTTGATTGCGCGTGATGACAATGTTCCGTCTGCCAGGCAGGGGGCGGCCCAGGGATTCCCAGGTTTTACGGCCCATGATGATGGGTGAACCCAGAGTGATTTTTTTGAAGTTGGCCAGGTCGCCCGGGATGTGCCATGGCATGGTGTTTTCTTTGCCGATGACGAGGTTGTCGGTGTAGGCGACGATGATGTTTAAGGATGTCATATGCGTTTATCTGCGGTGCTTGTTTGGTTGTAATGCGTGTATTTTTTTTGGCTTGGTTTGTCTATGATTGTGGAGAATCCCATTCTGAACCCCTCACCGGGTTAGGGAGAAGGGGATGTCAAACGGCAACCGGGGCCTTGATGTGGGGATGATGCCGGTAGTCAAGGATTTCGAAGTCTTCGTATTCGTAATCAAAGATTGAGGCTGGCTTGCGCTTGATATTAAGTTTGGGGTAGGGGAAAGGTTCACGCGACAGTTGCAGTTCTACCTGTTCCATGTGATTGCTGTACAGGTGGCAATCACCGCCCGTCCAGATGAACTCACCCACTTCAAGATCGCATTGTTGTGCCACCATGTGGGTGAGCAGGGCGTAACTGGCAATATTGAAGGGGACGCCCAGAAAGATGTCGGCGCTGCGCTGGTAGAGCTGGCAAGACAGCTTTCCTTCGGCTACGTAGAATTGGAAGAAGGCATGGCAGGGGGGTAGTTTCATTTTTCCGATGTCTGCCACGTTCCAGGCGGAAACAATCAGGCGACGTGAGTCGGGATTGTTTTTGATTTGTTCAATAACCTGGCTGATCTGGTCTATGTGTTCACCGTTGGGTGTGGGCCATGAGCGCCATTGTACGCCGTAAACAGGGCCCAGTTCCCCGTTCTCGTCGGCCCATTCGTCCCAGATGCTTACGCCACGTTCCTGCAGCCATTTTACGTTGGAGTCACCCCGCAGGAACCAGAGCAGTTCGATGAAGATGCTTTTGGTGTGCAGCTTTTTGGTGGTGACCATGGGAAAGCCTTCAGCCAAGTCAAAACGCATTTGATAGCCGAAAACCGAGCGGGTGCCTGTGCCTGTGCGATCGGTTTTGCTGACGCCTTTGTCGTGGACGTGGCGCATGAAGTCTTCATATTGACGCATGGCTCAGTCCTCCAGGATGACGGTTTCGTGCGTGATTTCGGCGGTTTTTTCCAGCATGGCGACGGCAGAGCAGTATTTGGTGTGGGAGAGGTTCACGGCCCGTTCCACGACTTTTTCAGAGAGGTTTTTGCCTTTGACAGTAAATACGAAGTGGATTTTTGTGAAAACCTTGGGATCGGTCTCGGCGCGTTCACTGGTAATGGCCACGTTGCAGCGGGAGATCTCCTGGCGGCTGCGTTTCAGGATAAGCACCACGTCGTAGGCAGCGCAGCCACCCGCACCGGTAAGGATCATTTCCATTGGGCGAGGAGCCAGGTTGTTGCCGCCGCCTTCGGGGGCGCCATCCATGGCGATAACGTGGCCACTGCCGGTTTTAGAAACAAAAAGCATGCCCTCGGGGCCATTCCATTCAACGGTACACTGCATGTTAGGGATCCTGAAAATACGGTTTTCGCAAGTGCAACAAGCCTTGCGGACTTTATGATTAATATTACGTAATTCTACTTGATCGGGCGGCAAGGGAGCAGCGCTTGGCCGATACGCAACCTAAATAGCTTGAACAGAATGAGGTTGCCCAATTTTTTCTTGGGTGACGATGGGTTTTTATAACTCAAAGATAAGATATAAACGGGTTTCTTGAGCGGTTTGGCATGCAAGGCAGTTTCAATTGGCTAAAATAGGCCGTTGAATTCCGAACCTTTCAGTATTACCGGAGATGCTTTTTATGACCCAGTCTATCACTCATGCAGGAACAAAGCCGGCTTTTCGTCGCTCGCCCACAGGGCTTGATGCCTTGTTTATCGAAGTTAACAAGGCGCTTGAGGTGCTTTCGGGCGCGGCGCAGGCAACCCGCGCAAATCCCGCCGGAGAGCCGGATATTACCGATGCCGAGTTGAACGAGTCTGAAAAAAAGCATGTGGCCGGCTTGATGCGGGTTAATCATGTGGGTGAGGTGTGTGCCCAGGCGCTATATCGTGGGCAGTCTATTGTGTGTAAAGATCCGCAGATCAAGCAGGTCTTGTTGCACGCCGCCGAAGAAGAGGTGGATCACCTTTCTTGGTGTCATGATCGGCTTGGCGAATTGAAAAGCCACACCAGCTTGTTGAATCCCCTCTGGTATGCCGGTTCGTTTACGCTGGGTGTGATGGCCAGCGTGGCAGGTGTGCCTAAAAACCTGGGATTCATGGCCGAAACCGAAAGACAGGTTGAGCAACATCTTGATTCCCATTTGGCGTTGTTGCCTGAACAGGACGCACGCTCGCGAAAAATTGTTACCCAAATGCGTGATGATGAAATTGGCCATAGAACTACCGCCGAGGTGAATGGTGCTGAAGAACTACCTGCACCGGTAAAACAGGCAATGCGGTTCATGTCTAAAATCATGACTACTTTGGCATACCGCATATAAGTTTTGTTGTTTTTACAACATTCGTTACGATTCTCTTAGGGTTTACCTGTAATTTTTCTTGCATCGCACCATGGAAATCGGTTATAGTTACTACATCGGATGACCAAACACATTAAGAATTAAAAAAAACATTCTAATGTGCGCTTTAAAAAAGCAGTCATGCCAAGGTTGTCTCCTCCACCCTCCTCCTTTGGTGGATTTTGCCCAAAATCGTAAGATTTTGGGCATTTTTTTTGCCTGTTAGCGATACAATAAGAATAAGCAATAACTCATTTCGGATTTAAAATAAATAAGGGATACCTAGTATTTCCTGTATGATTCGAATTTGTTTTTCGCTTATGGTGGTAAAACCGGGTTTTATGCGAACCTTTTGGTTTTTCATTGGTCTTGACTGTTTTTTTTGCGCCTTGGGTTTACTTTGACATTTACTTGGCAATACTTATATATCAGCATAGTGGCATTCATGGTGGGCGGCCTCATCGTTGTATCCGAGCGATGGCATGGTGCCTACACCGGAGACTATGATCTCAATAAGCCACAGGCTACGCATAAGCGTTCAACACCCCGAATTGGCGGACTGGCAGTTTTTGCCGGTACTCTGGCCGGATTATTGGTGTTGGGCCGCCCAGATAACACGACCCTTAATTGGCTATGGCCTGCCTTGTTCGTGGCAGCCATGCCGGTTTTTGTGGCGGGCATTTTAGAAGATATCACCAAAGATATTGGTTCAGGCAAACGCCTGCTGGCGGCTTTTGCTTCGGCAGCTATTGCCTGGTGGTTTTTTGGCGGTGTCAGCCGGGTGGGGTTTGCCTTTATAGACCTGATCCTGGCATTTTGGCCCATCTCCCTTTTGTTTACCATGATTGCGGTCGGTGGCTGTACCCATGCCCTTAATATTGTTGATGGCATGAATGGCCTGGCCGGCATGGTTGCCATGTTAATGTCTGCATCGATTGCGCTGGTTGCCTACCAGGTCAATGATTTGGCGATTTTTTCGATTGCGCTGGCCATGGCTTCGTCGATTGTCGGTTTTTTTGTCTGGAACTTCCCTTTTGGCAGGGTGTTCCTGGGCGATGGCGGTGCATATTTTATTGGTTTCATGCTGGCCGAGCTGGCCGTCTTGCTGGTCATACGCAATCCATCGGTTTCTCCGTTTTATGCCTTGGCGGTATTGTTTTACCCAGTATTTGAAACCATGTTTTCAATATGGCGACGACGCTTCAAGCGTGGTGTGCCGGTAGACCAGCCTGATGCGCTGCATTTGCACCAGCTTATTTTCCGCCGCCTGGTACGGGTAACTTTCAGCCGTACGGGGCGCGATGCGGTGCCTGCCTTGTGTAATGCCCTGACATCCCCTTATTTGTGGGTACTGACCTTAATAGGCCTGGTGCCCGCTACTATTTTCTGGGACAACGCGATTCTGCTTTGTATCAGTATGCTGGTGTTTTCATCGGTGTATATTTGGCTTTATTCCCGCCTGGTTGCATGGCGCTGTCCGCGCTGGTTGTTGCTGCCATCGGTTTCACGCAAGCGGTAAAACAACAAATGCAAGATATATTGCATTGTCTTATGTTTTCTTACTGTTCTGGTTAACCCTGATTGTTACAATCAAAAGTACTTAAAAATTATTCAGTTATTTCCTTTGGGAGAAATTCGTGCAAGTTCAAGATATTAAATTGGCAGTTATCGGCCTTGGCTACGTTGGATTGCCTTTGGCAGTTGAATTTGGCAAAAAGCGACCGGTGTTGGGGTTTGATATTAACCAGAAACGTATTGCCGAATTGCAGGGCGGCCAGGACCACACGCTGGAAGTCAGCAGCGAAGAACTGGCCGAAGCATCACATTTGCAATTCAGTGCCAATCCGTCAGACCTCGCCAAAGCCAATACTTATATTGTGACGGTGCCTACTCCCATTGATGAATACAAGCGTCCCGACCTGACCCCGCTGGTCAAGGCCAGCGAAACCATTGGCAAGGCCTTGAAAAAAGGCGATATTGTTATTTATGAGTCAACCGTGTATCCGGGTGCAACCGAAGAAGACTGCGTGCCGGTCCTGGAAAAGTTCTCTGGCCTGAAATTTAACGTGGATTTCTTTGCCGGTTACAGCCCCGAGCGCATCAACCCGGGTGACAAGGCGCACCGCGTTTCCACCATCAAGAAAGTGACTTCTGGCTCAACTCCTGAAGTGGCCGAAGTGGTAGATCAGCTGTACCGTGAAATTATTGTAGCCGGTACCCACAAGGCCAGTAGCATTCGGGTGGCTGAAGCCGCCAAGGTCATTGAAAACACCCAGCGTGACGTGAATATTGCCCTCATTAATGAACTGGCGCTGATCTTCAACAAAATGGGTATTGATACCCAGGCTGTGCTGGAAGCGGCCGGTACCAAATGGAACTTCCTGCCTTTCCGTCCCGGTCTGGTGGGTGGCCATTGCATTGGCGTAGATCCTTACTATTTGACCCACAAGGCCCAGTCGATTGGCTATCACCCTGAAATCATCCTGGCCGGCCGTCGCCTGAACGACAGCATGGGCCCTTATGTGGTGGCCCAGCTGGTCAAGGCCATGACCAAGAAAAGCATCCAGGTCCAGGGTGCCAAGGTGCTGGTGATGGGGCTTACTTTTAAAGAAAATTGCCCCGACCTGCGTAATACCCGGGTGGTGGATATCCTTAAAGAACTCGACGAATACAACATGGATGTGGATGTGTTCGATCCATGGGTAGATGTTGCAGAAGCGCAGCATGAATATGGTGTCACGCCCGTCAAGCAAGTGCAGCAGGGCGTTTACGACGGCATTATCCTGGCGGTTTCCCATAAAGAGTTTGTGGAAATGGGTGCAGCGGCCATTCGCGCACTGGGCAAGCCCGAGCATGTGCTGTATGACCTGAAATATGTGTTAACAGCAGAAGAAGCCGATATTCGTCTGTAATTGGGTAAAAGGAAAATAAAGCATGAGTCAGGCATTTGAAGCATTGAAAGCCGATTTGCAACGCCAGCCACGGACCTGGCTGGTTACCGGCTGTGCCGGGTTTATTGGCTCCAACCTGTTGGAAACCCTTTTGCGGCTTAACCAGAAAGTGGTGGGGCTGGACAACTTTGCCACGGGTTACCAGCATAATCTTGATGAAGTCCAGGGCCAGGTGTCTGCCACGCAATGGGGTAATTTCAAGTTTATTGAAGGCGATATCCGCAATCTGGACACTTGCCGCCAGGCATGTGAAGGGGTGGAGATTGTGTTGCACCAGGCAGCACTGGGTTCAGTGCCGCGTTCCATCAATGATCCCATTACCACCAATGAAGTTAATATTGGCGGTTTTCTTAACATGATGGTAGCGGCCCGTGATGCGGGCGTGACCTCGTTTGTTTTTGCGGCGTCCAGCTCCACCTATGGTGATCACCCCGATTTGCCCAAGGTAGAAGATAAAATCGGCAATCCGCTCTCACCTTATGCGGTTACCAAGTATGTCGACGAGCTGTATGCCAGCGTATTTGCCCGCACTTATGGTTTCCGTTCAATTGGCCTGCGTTATTTCAACGTGTTTGGCAAACGCCAGGATCCTGATGGTGCCTATGCCGCTGTCATTCCCAAATGGACAGCAGCCATGATCAAGGGCGAAGATGTCCTGGTTAATGGTGATGGCGAAACCAGCCGCGATTTCTGTTTTGTCGAGAATGCCGTGCAGGCCAACCTGCTGGCAGGTGCCAAAATGCCTGAAAGCGGTTTTGAGGTGTATAACGTGGCGGTTAATGCAAGAACCAGCTTGAATGAGTTGTTTGCCTATCTGTCTGCAACCTTGGGTGCCAATGGTATTCAGTATGACAAAAAACCGGTTTACCGGGATTTTCGCCAAGGTGATGTGCGTCATTCGCAAGCCGATATTGGCAAGGCACAGGCGCAATTGGGCTATGTACCCAGCCATACCATTCTTCAGGGTATTGAAACTGCCATGCCCTGGTATATTCAATTTTTGAAATAGTCCTTGCTTGAAGCAGTTGCGCACCAGGCTTAACCGCCTGCATCCTGATCACAAGCGCATTGCCCAAGGGGCAATGCGCGTTGCGTTTTTTTTGCTGATCGGAAAAATGGCAGGTGCCATCAAGGAAATTGCCGTTGCCCACCGCTATGGTGTCAGTGATATCGTAGACGCCTACCAATTTACCCTGACCATGGCCAATTGGCTGCCGGTAACCATGGTAGGGGCATTTTCAATCGTCCTTATTCCCGCGCTGGTCAAGGCACGATATGCCGGCCAGCACGAGCGTTCCCGCTTTATTCGTGAACTGCAGGGCTGGATTGTGGTGCTGGGCGTGCTGCTATCCATCGCTACCTATTATTTGTGGCCGCAAATATTGCACTATACCGGTGGTAATTTAAGTGCCCAAACCAAACAGGCCAGTATCGAGCTGATCAAGGCCTTTGCGCCGGCTGTTTTGCTAACGCTGGTGATTGGAGTATGTACCGCCCGCTTGCGGGCGCATGAGCGACATATCAATAACCTGCTGGACAGCATACCGGCCCTGATGATTTTGCTGGCAATCCTGGTAACGCCAGGTAACACCAGTGTTTATCCGCTTTTATGGGGAACCCTGGTTGGTTACCTGATCCAGGCAGTGTGGTTGTCTGCACTGGCCCGCAGGGCTGATGGCGGTAATTGGGGATTGCCCAAGCCTGGCTTGCAATCACCGCAATGGCCAATGTTGCTGAATGCGGCCGGTATCATGCTGGTGGGACAAATTGCCATGAGTTTTGTAGGGCCACTAGACCAAATGGCGGCGGCCAGTTTGGGCAGCAATGCCAATGCTACATTGGGCTATGCTACCCGTTTGCTGTCGCTGGTGATTGGTATTGGCGCCGCTTCAGTTGGCCGGGCTGCCTTGCCAGTGTTGGCCGATGTGCAAAGCCGTGGTAATCCCGAGCAGGCCCGGTCTATGGCCCTGAAATGGTCAGCCTTAATGTTGTTGGCGGGTATTGCGGCGGTCATGGTAGGCTGGTTTCTGGCGCCATGGATGGTAAAACTGTTGTTTGAAAACGGTGCCTTTACTCCGGAAGACACCCTGAAAGTGGCGTCTGTATTGCGCTGGGGGCTTTTGCAACTGCCTTTTTATTTTGGTGTATTGATCCTGGTTCAGTTAATGGCAAGCCAGAATCGTTATAAACTTATGGCCACTATTGCCATTGGTAATTTTTCCCTAAAGGCAGGCATGAATTACATACTTGCTCCCGTCATGGGCGCCGAAGGCATTATGTTGGCGACAAGTTTAATGTATTTGTTATCTTATCTATGTTATTTTTTTGCCGTCCTCAAGTATGGCGCGACAAAAAAAACTTCTTCAGCCTGAGCTAATATGTCTTTCGAGATGCATAAAAAATCTTCTCCCTTGAGAATCATGTTGTTTATTCATTCACTTCGAGGAGGAGGTGCAGAGCGGGTTGCGGTAGACTTGGCTGCGCGGTGGATTGCCGGTGGGCACGATGTCTTGCTCGTTACCCAAACTGATGCCTCTGAAGATGCTTATGAATTGAATAAACAAGTACAGCGCATTTCCCTGAATACGGCCGGTTTACAGGGCGTAATGGCCAATTTGCGGCGTCTGTATATATTGCGCAAGGAAATCAAGCGTCAACGTCCTGATATCGTGATCGGTTTTATGACAACCTCTTCGATTTTGGCTGTGTTGGCCGCTTCAGGTGTCGCTGGCTGTCATGTCATTGCGACCGAACATACCCATCCGCCTTCACAGACGATTTCCGGCCTGTGGCAAAAACTGCGTCGCTATACCTATCCCAAGGCTGCCAAGGTTATTGCCCTGACACACGGTACAAAAGCCTGGCTTGAGAAAAATGTGCCCGGTTCGAATATTGCCGTGATTCCCAATGCGGTACATTGGCCCCTTGAAAATAAAGAACCGTTTATTGAGTGTGTCAAAGCGCCGGGTCGCAAGCTTATGCTGGGAGTCGGCCGCTTGCATCATGACAAAGGGTTCGATATGTTAATCAAGGCTTTTGTCTCTATTGCACATTTGCATCCGGAATGGGATTTGATTATTCTGGGCGAAGGTGACAAGCGGGAAGCATTGCAAAAGCAGCTTGACGAAGCCGGCATGGGCAGTCGTATTTCCATGCCCGGACGCGCTGGCAATATGCTGGCCTGGTCCAAGGCTGCCGATATCTATGTATTAAGTTCACGGACCGAGGGTTTGTCAAACAGCTTACTCGAGGCCATGGCCTGTGGCGTACCCAGTATTGCTTTTGATTGCGATACCGGACCAAGGGAAATCATTCGCCCTGGTCTTGATGGGGTGCTGGTGAAGCCCGCTGAAGATGAGGAAGCGTTGGCCGCCCAGATGTCTGCTTTAATGTTCAATCAAGCCAAGCAGGCAGAGTTGGGCAAGCGGGCCATCGATGTGCGTGATCGCTTTTCAATGCGGCGGATTGCCGGACTGTGGCAAGACGTGTTTAATGAAGTCCTGCACGATAAAAAAGACGGCAAGAAGGGGTAAGCATGTGTGGAATAGTGGGTATTGCCGGAAGCCACGAGGACAAGGAAAGCATCCTTCGTGACAGCTGCCGTAAAATTGCATACCGTGGCCCTGATAGTCAGGGTGTCTGGTTAAGCCCGGAAGGACATATTGGTTTTGGTCATGTCCGGCTGGCCATTCAGGATTTGTCCGAGCAAGGGCACCAGCCCATGCCTTCGGCTGACCAGCGTTTCATGATGGTGTTCAATGGTGAAATTTACAATCACCCTGAATTGCGTGCGCAACTGGAACAAAATGGGCAGGCACCGGCATGGCGTGGCCATTCCGACACCGAAACCCTGCTGGCCTGCTTTTGTGCCTGGGGTATTGAACATACCCTGAAAACGGCGATTGGCATGTTTGCCATTGCGGTCTGGGACCGGCAAGAAAAAAAATTAATCCTGGCGCGTGACCGTTTTGGTGAAAAGCCTTTGTATTACGGTTTTACCGGGCAAGGCCTGGTGTTTGCCTCGGAACTCAAGGCCATGATGGATGTGCCCGGGTTTGAGAAAAAACTCAACCGTGATGCCGTTACCTTGCTGTTGCGGCACAATTACATACCTGCGCCGTACAGCATTTTTAAAAATACATATAAATTGCCGCCAGGCACCTGGCTTAGCCTGTCTGAAGCAGATTGGCAAAACAGGCGACAGGTAGAACCACAGGTGTACTGGTCTGCCTACGAAACGGCCCGGCAGCAACCCAAGGTGCATTACAAGTCAGATGATGCGGCCATTGATGCACTGGCATCCGTGCTGTCAACCGCGATCAAGTCCCAGCTGATTTCCGATGTTGGCCTGGGGGCGTTTTTGTCCGGCGGCACCGATTCTTCCCTGATTGTTGCCCTGATGCAGCAGCAAAGTACACAACCAGTCAAAACGTTTTCGATCGGCTTTCATGAAAAAAAATATAACGAAGCCGAATACGCCAAGTCTATTGCCGAACATTTGGGCACCGACCATACAGAACTGTATGTGAGTGCCAATGATGGCCTTGCCCTGGTGCATTCATTGCCTGCCATGTACGATGAGCCCTTTGCCGATTCCTCACAAATTCCCATGGCCCTGGTCACCCAAATGGCCGCCCAGTCGGTCACTGTGGCTTTGTCGGGTGATGCCGGTGATGAATTGTTTGGCGGTTACTCTCGCTACCAGCGGGCCGGGTCATGGTGGGAACGTCGTGAAAAAACCTTGCCTTTTGTCCGTTCGCTGCTGGCTGGTGCTGCGGGTAAGCTGGCTCCGGGTTTTAGTGGCAATAAAAAAGACAAATTGCAAAAACTGAATGAGGTTTTGCGTGCTGCGGATGCGGTCGATTTTTACCGGCAATTTGTTTCATACTGGAAAGATCCCTCAAGTGTCGTGTTGGGAGCCCGGGAACCGGCAAGTGCTTTCTCCTTGTCCCCTGTGGGTTCTTTTCTGGAAACCATGATGATTATTGATACGGTTTCTTATTTGCCCGATGATATTCTGGTCAAGGTAGACCGGGCGGCCATGGCTTGCTCCCTGGAAACGCGCGTTCCCTTGCTTGATCCCCGGATGTTTGAATTTGCCTGGGGGCTTGAAGACAAGTATCGGGTGCGTGATGGCCAAAACAAGTGGTTGTTGAAGCAGCTTTTGTATCGAATGGTACCCCGAACCCTGCTGGAGCGCCCTAAAAAGGGCTTTTCGGTTCCTATGGGTGAATGGTTAAGAGGCCCCCTGAAAGATTGGGCCGACAGCTTGCTGGATCCTTCCCGCCTGTGCAAGCAGGGTTTACTTGATGCCGGACAGGTGCAGGAACGCTGGCAGCAGCATCAGGCACAGCAGTTTGACTGGAGTCCGCATCTGTGGGGCGTCCTCATGCTGCAGGCCTGGATGGACCATTACGATGTACAGGGTTAGCCTTCTGGGGCAAGACCATAAAAAAGGTTGGGCATTATGAAAATCATGTTGCTGGTCAGTTCAATGAATGCAGGCGGCGCCGAGCGTGTTGCTGCCACGCTGGCAAATGCCTGGGTCAGACAGGGGCATCACGTGGTCCTGGTGCCTTGCTTTTCAAAGGGTAGCGGCCAGTCTTTTTACCCTTTGCATGCCGACGTTCAGGTGAAGTGGCTAGCCGATGACTTGCCTCGCCAGAAATGGTTGGGCCGGATCAGTAAGCCGCTTGTGCTTCGCAAACGCATCAAGGCAGAACAGCCTGAGGTGATTGTGTCTTTTTTGACCAATGTGAATGTGACCACCTTGTTGGCAACCCGTGGGATGGATATCCCCGTGATTGTTTGTGAAAGAACCCATCCGGTAGTTAGTAAAAATATTGGCCGGGTCCTGAAAGTACTGCGCCAGAAGCTCTATCCCGTGGCGGATGCCGTCATGATCCAAACTGAAGATGCCGCCCGTTCATTTGCCCAGGTATTGCCTGGCCTGAAGCATGTTGCGGTTATTCCGAATCCTTTGCCTGACGGTATTGAGCAGGTCACGACCAATAATGGCCTGTGCTCGGTAAGCGGGCGCAAGACACTGGTTGCCATGGGACGCTTGGTGCCGGCAAAGCAGTTTGATCTCCTGATTGAGGTTTTTTCCACCCTTTGCCATGATTACCCCGATTGGGACTTATGCATCTGGGGTGATGGGCCTCAGCGCACAACGCTGATTGATAAAGTAAAAAAATTGGGTTGCAGCCAGCGTATCAGCTTGCCAGGCAAAACGACTGAACCCTGGCAAGCCTTGTCACATGCCCATGCTTTTGTAATGACCTCCCGGGTGGAGGGTTTTCCCAATGTATTACTCGAGGCGATGGCCCTGGGATTGCCCAGCATCAGTTTCGATTGCCCCAGTGGTCCGGCAGAGTTGACCCAACAGGGCAGCACCGGTTTGCTGGTGCGCCTGAATGACAGGCTTGAGCTTGAAAAAGCGATCCGGCGGTTTCTGGGTGATGATGATTTTCGATGTGCCCTGGGGGCACGTGGCAAACAATCGGTCTGGTCGCGCTACCGGCTTGAAACGGTCTTGAAGCAGTGGGATGATCTCTTCAGACAGGTAGGTGCACCGGTATCAGGCAAGACGGAAACCTGATGAAAACAAATAAAAAAATGCGTGTGGTACACCTGATCAGTGGCCTAGGCCAGGGCGGGGCCGAAGCGGTCCTGTTGCGCCTGACCACCTGGCCCGATCCTGAAGTGGAACATATTGTGGTGTCATTTGCTGATGCCGGCATTTACGGGCAGCCGCTCATGGATGCGGGTGTTGAGGTCAGAACGCTGGGCATGACACCGGGACGCCTGACACCGGCCGATTTCTGGCGCCTTAGAAAATGTCTGGTCCAGCTGGGTCCTGATGTGATCCAGACCTGGATGTACCATGCCGACCTGATTGGCGGCTTGGCGGCCCGTATGGCCGGATTCCGGCATATTGCCTGGGGAATTCGCAATTCCGGATCAAACCTGGCCAAGAGTAGCCGTTCGGCTTATCTGTTCGCCCGTTTGGGCGCATTCTTTTCCCGCTGGATTCCCCAGCGGATCATTTGTTGTGCTGAAGATGCCCGTCGGCGTCATGTGCAATGGGGGTATGCCCCTCAAAAAATGGTAGTCATTCAAAATGGCTACGATTTTTCCCGTTGGGCCCCGAATGAGTCGGCTCGCCAGGCATTGCGGACAGAGTGGGGCGTTAGCGAACAAGTCCCGCTGATTGGTTTTGTGGCGCGCTGGAATCCCCTCAAGGATCATGCAAGCCTGATCAAGGCGTTTGCCCAATGCCTTGAAAAGCGGCCAGACTTGCATTGTGTCCTGGTAGGCCTTGATATGGACGAAAACAATCCGTCATTAATGGCGTTGCTGTCTCAATATGGGGTCAGGGAAAAAACCATTTTGCTGGGTATGCGTAAAGATGTGCCGCAAATCATGAGCGCGCTAGACTTGCATGTCCTGTCCAGTATTGCCGAAGGCTTTCCCAATGTGGTGGCCGAGGCCATGGCGTGCGGCGTACCTAATGTGGTCACCGATGTGGGTGATGCCGCCCTGATTGTGGGAGAGGCTGGCTGGGTGGTACCCGCGGCTGCCCCGGATTTGCTGGCAGAAAAAATCATGCAGGCCCTGGATCTTATTGAGCAATCTGATAAAACCACGCTGGCGCAACAGGTGCGGGCTCGGGTCATGGATGCATTCAGTCTTGAAAAAATGGTTGCTGAATATCGCCAAGTCTGGTTGGCTATGTGCAAGACAAAAAAATAAGGGTAAATATGTCCAGAAAAATACTGTTTGTAGTGAATAATCCGGCTTTTTTCCTGTCGCATCGCTTGCCGGTTGCCCTGAGGGCTAAAGAAGAAGGCTACGAAGTGGCCGTTGCCACCATGCAGGGTGAGGCAGTGGCGCAAATTGTGGCGCATGGCCTGACCCATTTTGTGATTCCCATGTCGCGCAGTGGCATGAATCCGTTGGCAGAGCTAAGAACGATTTATGCCTTGTACCGTTTATATCGCAAGTATCGGCCTGATTTAGTGCATCTGGTTACCATCAAGCCGGTCTTATATGGCGGTATTGCCGCTCGCCTGGCCAAGGTGAAGGCAGTGGTTTATGCCATTTCCGGCCTGGGTTTTATTTTTACTCGTGAACGCAAGGGCATCGACTGGGTCAAGGAAATTACCCAGGTGCTTTACCGCCTGGCACTGGGGCATCAGCACAGCCGGGTCATTATCCAGAATGACAATGACCGGCAGATCCTGCTGGATATTGGTGCCATGCAGGCATCACAGGCAGTTAAAATCAGGGGTTCTGGCGTGGATGTGGCTGCTTTCACCACGCAGCCTGAGCCTGAAAAACCGGTATTGGTTACCATGGCTGCCCGCTTGCTTAAAGACAAGGGGGTAATCGAATTTGTTGAGGCAGCACGCATTTCTGCCCGCAACGGTAGTGATATACGCTGGCAGTTGGCTGGCACACCTGATCCTGGCAATCCGGCTTCTGTGACTCCGGAAGAAGTGAAAAGTTGGGGCAGCGAGGTGACGGTGTTGGGAGAGGTCAAGGATATTGCCAGCCTGTATGCACGGTCCCATATTGTGGCTTTGCCTTCTTATCGCGAAGGCTTGCCTAAATCGCTGGTAGAGGCAGCGGCCTGTGGCAGGGCGGTGGTTACCACCGATGTTCCGGGATGCCGGGATGCCATCGAAATTGGCAAATCGGGTTTACTGGTGCCCGTCAAGGATGCGCAAAAATTATATGAGGCCGTGGCCAGGCTGGCTGCTGATGACAACCTCAGGTTAAGCATGGGTAATGAAGGCCGTATTCTCGCCCTGGAAGCGTTTGATATTCGCAAGGTAGTTGACATGCACCTTGCGATTTATGAGGAATTGCTTGCTTAAGTTTCCAAGGACTTTAGGCACTCATTCCCACGCCCTGCGTGGGAATGCATATATTCAGTTAAAAAGGCAGCCTGGCGTCAGGAGCATGCGTGGCAAAAACCTGCCTGAATTCACTCTGGATGCGGGCCAGGGCAGCAGGGTTTTCAGCTTCAAAGCGCAGTACCACCACTGGTGTGGTATTGGATGCCCGGGCCAGGCCAAAACCGTCTGCATATTCGGCACGCACGCCATCGATGGTATTGATTTCCCGTGCAGTTGCAAAGCTGGCCTGCTCTTGCAGGGTTTTGATCAGGGCATGAGGTTGCCCTTCCTGCATTTCAAGTTTCAGCTCCGGGGTGGAAATATCCTGGGGAATGGCATTCAGGACTTCACTGGGGTTATCAAACCGCGACAGGATTTCCAGCAGGCGGGTGCCGGTGTATAACCCGTCATCAAAGCCATACCAGCGTTCCTTGAAGAAAATATGTCCACTCATTTCACCAGCCAAGGGGGCGCCTGTTTCGGCCAGTTTGGCCTTGATCAATGAATGCCCGGTTTGCCACATCAGGGGCTTGCCGCCAGCCAGTGTAATCCCTTCGGCCACGTGGCGGCTGCACTTGACATCATAAATAATGGTTTCACCGGGACAGCGCTCCAGGACATCACGGGCAAACAGGATAAGCTGGCGATCAGGCCAGATGATGGTGCCGGTTTTGGTAATCACGCCCAGGCGATCGGCATCACCGTCAAAAGCCAGTCCAAGCTCGCAATCCGAGTTTTGAACGTGTTTGATCAAATCTTCCAGATTGTGTGGATCAGCCGGGTCCGGGTGATGGTTGGGGAAGCGGCCATCGACTTCACAAAAGAGCTCATCAACCTCGCAGCCCAATTGCCTGAACAGTGCCGGGGCGACATTGCCGCCCACGCCATTGCCGCAATCAATCGCGATTTTCATGGGGCGGGCCAGTTTGACATCGTTGCAAACGCGGCTGATATATTCGGGGATGATGTTAATGTTCTCGCGCGAGCCTTTGTTGCCGGCAAGTGGCAATGATTCGATGGCCAGCATCTCATCGCGCAATTGCACCACGTCATTGCCATACAGGGCCTTGCCGCCAATCATCATTTTAAAGCCGTTGTATTGCGGGGGGTTATGGCTGCCGGTAATGGCTACTGCTGTACCAATGTCTCTGGAGTAGGCCACAAAATAAACCAGTGGCGTGGGTACCTGGCCCAGGTTGATGGTGTTGATGCCTTCGTCATTAATACCCTGTTGCAAGGATTCGGATAATGCCGGGCTGCTGGTGCGCCCGTCATAACCGGTCACAATGGTGGATATACCCTGTTTTTTTGCCCGGGCAGCCAATGCCCGGCCTAGCAGGTAGGCAAACCCGGGGTTAAGCTGTTCGGGTACGGTGCCCCGAATATCATAGGCCTTGAAGACACTTGCTGCTAATAATGAAGCCACGTAAAAATCCTTATACGGAAGACTATTCGTTTTGAATCGTGCGCGAAACTTAACGATAGTACGCAATTTGGGTAGAATGATAAAACCAATTAATCAAGCACATTATAAAACCGTCATCCGCGTGAAGGGCGGTTTTATGTCAGACAGAACTTTTACAGGTTGCTATATGAACGTTTTGGCAGTTTTACAGGAAATTGTTGGCCCTGAGCATGTCCTTACCGGCGAGCAGGCAAAGGCTTATCTGACCGATTGGCGCGGTCGCTACACCGGCAAGGCGCAGGCAGTGGTTCGTCCGGGTTCAGCAGAGGAAATCGCGAAGGTTGTCAAAACCTGCCAGCAGTATGATATTCCGGTTGTGCCTCAGGGGGGTAATACGGGCTTGTGCGGTGGTGCCACGCCCAATAACAAAGGCGATGCGATTGTCATTTTGCTGTCCCGCCTGAATAAAGTGCTTGAGATTGACACCGATAACGATACTATCACCGTTCAGGCCGGGTGTATCCTGCAAGCGGTGCAAGAGGCGGCGGCACAGGCAGGCCGTCTGTTCCCGCTAAGCCTGGCTGCAGAAGGCAGTTGTACGATTGGCGGCAACCTGGCCACCAATGCCGGCGGAACCCAGGTCTTGCGTTATGGCAATACCCGGGACCTTGCCCTTGGCCTGCAGGTGGTAACGGCGGATGGCGAAATTTGGGATGGCCTGCGTGGCTTGCGCAAGGATAATACCGGCTATGATTTGCGCAATTTGTATATTGGCAGTGAAGGAACCCTGGGTATTATTACCGCGGCCACCCTTAAACTATATCCGCAGCCAGTCGCCAAATGTACGGCATTGCTTGCGCTGGATGATATTGATGCGGCAGTCAAAATGCTGTCGCGTGCCCGTCGCGGGTTTGGTTCTTCATTAACCGGCTTCGAGTTGATGTCCAATTACTGCCTGCGTTCGGTCACCAATTTGTTTCCGCAGCAAAAAATGCCTTTTGAAGGCCCCAGCCTTGAGTCAGAGTGGTATGCCTTGCTGGAAATTTCTGATAGCGAAAGTGCCGAGCATGCCCGTGGGCAATTTGAGTTGGTGGTTGGTGAAGCCATTGAGGCTGGTGAAGTCCAGGATGCCGTGATTGCCGAGTCTATCCAGCAAAGCAAAGACCTGTGGCATTTGCGCGAAAGCATTCCTTTGGCAGAGGCTGAGATTGGCAAGGGCATCAAGCATGATGTTTCCATTCCAGTATCCAAAATAGCCGAATTCGTGGATAAAACCAATGGCCTGTTGCAGGCATCATTTCCTGGCGTGCGCCATATTATTTTTGGACATCTGGGGGATGGCAACCTGCACTATAACGTTGGGGCTCCAATTGGCGAAGAGGAAGGGTTCCTTTCCCGCCAAAAAGAAGTTTATGAAGTGGTGCATGACAGTGTGCATGCCTTTAACGGTTCCATCAGTGCAGAACATGGCATTGGCCAGTTGAAAAAAGACTTGTTGCCCCATTACAAGTCGGCGGTAGAGTTGTCCCTGATGCGCAAGATCAAGCGGGCGCTTGATCCTAGCGGCATCATGAACCCGGGCAAGGTTATCAATAGCGTTGACATTTAGGGCAATAATACGTGGCACGCTGGCCCTGGATGATTTTCCGGATCGGGGTGCCACAGGCTTTGCAGGGTAAATCTTCCCGGTCATAAACGGCAGCATGAATTTCAAAATAGGCACCAACCTCACCATTGGTGCCGGTGTAGTCTTTAAGGGTGCTGCCGCCCGATTCAAGCGCTGCAGTCAGGGTTTCCTGAATCGCCTGATGCAGGCGTTTGCAGCGAGCCAGGGAAAGGCTCTGCGCAGCCGTTTGAGGGTTTATTTTTGCCCTGAACAGGCTTTCCGAAGCGTAAATATTGCCAACACCCACCACAATCTCACCGCCAAGCAAAACGGTTTTGATGGCGCTTTTCTTGTCTTTCAATGCCTGGTGCAGGTAGGTGGCTGTAAATTGCGGGTCAAAGGGCTCAATGCCCAGCTTGGCCAGCAACAGGTGATGCTGGATATCCCCGTTTTCTGCCGGATGCCATAAGACAGCGCCAAAACGCCGGGGGTCATTCAGGCGGAATTCGGCATTGTCAAAAACAAATTCCACGTGATCGTGTTTCAGCAAGAATTCGCCGGGGGCGACACGGCGAATAGAGCCGGACATACCCAGATGGATAATCAAGACACCGTGTTCAAAGGCCAGGAGCAAATACTTGCCGCGTCGTTGACAGGCCTGTAAAACATGGCCTTGCAGGATCTCATTCAGGTTTGCCGGCACAGGCCAGCGGAACTGGTGATGATGAACGCGGATTTCATTCAGTTGATGGCCGGTGATGACCTTGTCAAGACCGCGCCGGGTGGTTTCTACTTCGGGTAATTCGGGCATGTTGGCTAAGTTAAAAGTGTTGTTTTTTGCTGTGCAGGCAATGGTTTAAACATTTGCCTGCAAGTGGTTTTACCTGAAATTGTACTTAAGAATGATAATATCAGTATTCTCGTATGAACTTTTTCCGGTATGGCCATTTTTCCAGCTGTGACTGTTTTTAGAAAAATTCTTCTTGTTTTTGCTGTCTCGGTATCTACCCTGTGGGGTACCCTTGCCTGTGCCCAGGGCGAGATGACGCCTGTCATGCCCCGTTTGCATGCTGCCCTTGATTTTATTCCCGCCTACAAGCTGAAGCCTGTTGAACTGGTCGATCACACCGAAGCTGATGATATTTTCAGTTTGCTGGTAGTTGAATTTGCCATTCAGGATGAAAAATTTGAGCTGGCTGCCCAGGCTGCCTATGATTTTGCCAAGGCAAAAAACGATGTGCAAATGGCGAAAAAGGCCATGCAATTGTATTTGGCCAGTTCTTCAAGCCAGAAAGCGGCAGATGCGGCAAGGCTATGGTACAAGCTTGATCCTGACAATGAAGAGGCTTCGGCAACCGCATTGGCGCTGGCTGCTTCTAACGGTGAAACCGAAGGCCTGGTCCATGCCCTGAGGCTGCGCTTGCAACAAACCAAGAATAAAGAGCAGGCGATTTACCAAACTGCTTCAATTGTGGCCAGAATGAACGATAAAAAAATGGCGCTTGAAGTGTACGAAAAAGCCATCGAGGGGTTGGTGGATGATCAATCGACCGCTTATATGTTGATGGCTGATTTGGCTTATCAAGTGAAAGATCTTGAAAAAGCCTGGCAATCCTCCTTGAAGGCACTTGAGCTTGACCAGGCATCGGATGCGTCTGCTGAACGTGTATTGCAATATGGCCGGGAAAGCCATAAGCCAGAGGCCATGAAAATTGTCGGTGATTTCATTCGGGCCAACGCGAATGCAAGGCGCTTGCGCCTGCTGTATATCAGTGAGATGGTGAATGACAAGATGTTTGATGCGGCCATCACTGAGTTGAAGAAAATGGAAAAAACGTTTCCAGAAGACTTCGATTTGCTCTACATGGAAGCACAGGTTTATTATCAGGCAAAACAACTGGCACAGGCAAAGAAACTACTTAAACAGTTTCTTGATGTCCAGCTCCAGCGTCGCGAGGCGCTTTCGGATGCGGAAACCGATGCCCAGGGGCAGGCTACGGATGCTCGTATCATGCTGGCGCAGATTTACGAAGAAGAACAAAACTATCGTGCAGCCATCAGTCAGCTGGAAAAAATAGATGAGCCCAGTGCCCAAATGCAGGTCAAAATGCAAATTGCTGTCTTGCATGGCAAAAATGGCAATGAGGCAAAGGCAACCTCAATCCTGAAATCGCTCGTGCCTGAAGAGGAAGAGGATGCTGTTCGCATTCGTCTGACGCAGGCATTTATCTATCGCAATGCCGGAAAGGCGGATCAGGCCATTCGTTATTTGAAGCAGGCTGACAAGGAAATGCCCAAAAACGCGCTGATCAAGTATGAGCTTGCCATGATGTACGAGCAACAAGGAAGTTTTGAACTGATGGAACCCCTGCTCCGGGAAGTCATTGCGCTGAAACCATCCTCTCCCGATGCGTATAATGCGCTGGGTTACGTGTTTGCCGATCGTAATATGCATCTTGACGAGGCCCAGTTGTTGCTGGACAGGGCGGTTGCGCTGGCCCCTGACAATCCTTTCATTCTGGATAGCATGGGGTGGTTGCAGTTCCGCTTGGGTAATCTGGAGCTGGCGATTGAGTATCTTGAAAATGCGTTCCAGTTGTCAGCGCAGGCGGATATTGCCGCCCACCTTGGAGAGGTGCTTTGGGCCAAGGGTGAAAAGGACAGGGCGCGTGATATTTTCATTAAGGGCCGGGAAATAGAAAAGCAAAACAAGACGCTGGAAGATACAATCAAACGATTGGGCATTTCTTTGCGAGATAAAAAATGAAGCAGTTCAAGCAGTTTTTCCGGTATGTGGGTGTATTAACCATGGTGGGTTTACTGGCCGCCTGTGCGCCGGCCCTGAAACAGCCGGCAGGTCAGGATGACGGCACTTACAGCCGTGCGGGGCGGTTTGCCCTGAATGTATGGGATAAAACCATTGATCGCAATAAAGAGTCCGTGCAGGGCGGTTTTTTATGGCTTGATACCCGGCAAAAGCTTGATCTTGATTTAAGAAACCCGTTGGGCTCTACCCTTGCCAGGGTCTCTGTTACCCAAGACCGTGCCACACTTGTTCATGCGGATGGCTCACAGGTTAGCGCCGACAACCCTGATGCACTGGTGGCCGAGGTATTGGGTAGTGAAATCCCGGTTGCCGGCCTGCGTTACTGGCTAAAGGGCATTGTCGCTCCTGTCGCGGTAGAGCAGGAACAACGTGATGCGCAGGGTAATTTGGGCTCATTTACCCAAGCAGGCTGGAAAGTAACCTTGTCTGATTATGATCATAAAGGTCCTCGCAAACTGGGTATGGTGCGCAATGAAACCATGCAAACCATTACTGTCAGATTGGTCATCAACGAATAATCAAGCATAATGAATCATCTGTATGATGTGCCGGCGCCGGCCAAGCTGAATCTTTTTTTGCATGTAACCGGACGCCGGGATGATGGCTACCATTTACTACAAACGGTTTTTGTGTTTATTGACCTGGCTGACCGGCTGCAGTTTGAGTTGCGCAATGATGGCGTCATTTTACGGCAAACCAGTCTGCCCGGTATTGATCATGACAGCGACCTGATTGTGCGTGCCGCCCGTGCTTTGCAAAAGGCAACAGGCACTGCCAAAGGAGCAACCATTCATGTGCAAAAAAACATTCCGGCTGGCGGTGGCCTGGGCGGTGGCTCCAGTGATGCGGCAAGCACTTTGGTTGCCCTCAATCGCCTCTGGCAAACCGGGTTAAGTCGCCATCAGTTGCAGCAACTCGCTTTACCGCTGGGGGCGGATGTGCCGGTGTTTGTGTTTGGTCAAAACACCTTTGCTGAAGGTATTGGCGAAGATTTTACCGCTTGCAAAGTGCCTGAACAGGCCTATCTGGTTTTTCAGCCACGGCTGGGTATTTCAACGCCGGCGATTTTCACTGATCCGGGTTTATGTCGTCACACCCCTTTGGTAACAGTTCAGGATGTGCAGCAAAGCTGGTCTTTACCGGTAGCGCAAACGGGTTCAATTATCCAGCCTGCTTTTTTTGGCCATAATGATCTAGAGGCGGTGGCCTGTCGCCAGCATCCCGGATTGCAGCAGTTGGTTGATTGGCTGGGTGACAGGAACATAAAGGCACGCATGACCGGGTCGGGTTCGTGTTTTTTTGCGCCGTTTCAGGCTTATGAAGAGGCCTTGCGGGTTAAGCATGAGTTGGATGACGCGTTGCCGGCATTTAACCGGGGGGCGTCTGTTCCTGTAGCGCAGATAATGGCTGCCCGAGGCTTGGCCCGGCATCCGTTGCATGACTGGCTGAAAACTTAAGCGCCGTGTTTGTGAATGCCTTTATCTGCTCGCTGATAAGGTAAAGATTTTTGGCGATGGTGGTCCCGGCCTAAATCCCAGATTGGTTTTCAAATAAACAGTGAATGTAAAATAGCAATCAGTGCAAAAAAACAATACTAAATAGGGCTAAAAAAATTTTTGTCGCGAATTTGATACAAAAACAACAGTAATATTAAAAAAAGTGCGAAAGGGGGTTCACAAGTGAAGAAAAGCAGCTATAATTTCATCTTTCAGTTAACAAACATTCTTCAACAAGCTTTGTAAGTTAACAGTACAAGAAATTTTGGGGCGTCGCCAAGCTGGTTAAGGCACTGGATTTTGATTCCAGCATGCGAAGGTTCGAATCCTTCCGCCCCAGCCAAAATCTCGTAAGTACATCATCGGAGCCGTCGGGCCTGGCCTATAAGTTGGGTTAAGGTTTCGCGGTTTTTTTTATTTCATCTCACAAAAAATCCTCTCTTTATCATGACTAACAACAACTTCATGATTTTCACTGGGACAGCGAATCCGCGTTTGGCTGTTAACGTAGTGAATCATCTTGACATGTCTCTTGGAAAAATGACTGTCGGGCGTTTCTCAGACGGGGAGGTGATGGTAGAAATTCTAGAGCACGTCCGTGGCCGCGATGTATTTGTCTTGCAGCCTACCTGTGCTCCCACTAATGATAACCTGATGGAAATCATGACCATGGTTGATGCCTTGCGTCGTGCTTCGGCAGGTAGTATTACCGCCGCCATTCCTTACTTTGGCTATGCACGCCAGGACCGCCGTCCGCGCTCGGCCCGTGTTGCCATTTCGGCCAAAGTGGTTGCCAATATGTTGCAAGGTGTTGGTGTAGACCGAATCCTTACCATGGATTTGCACGCCGACCAGATCCAGGGCTTTTTTGATATCCCTGTCGATAACATTTATGCTGCCCCCGTTCTGCTGGCCGATATCGACCAGCGTAATTTTAAGAACCTGGTGGTGGTTTCTCCTGATATTGGTGGCGTGGTACGTGCCCGTGCCCTGGCTAAACAGCTAGAGGCTGACCTGGCCATTATCGACAAACGTCGCCCACGTGCCAATGTTTCCGAAGTCATGAACATTATCGGTGAAGTAGATGGCCGTACCTGCATCATTATGGATGACATGGTTGATACCGCCGGTACTTTGTGCAAGGCTGCTGCTGCGCTGAAAGAGCGTGGTGCCGGTGCCGTTTATGCCTATTGTACCCACCCGGTCCTGTCAGGCAGTGCTATAGAGCGCATTACCGAGTCCGAGCTTGATGAACTGGTGGTTACCGATACCATTCCTTTAAACGAACAGGCTTCCAACTGCCCTAAAATACGCCAGCTTTCTACCGCTGCCTTATTGGGTGAAACCATTTTGCGCATTGCTCATGCCGAGTCGGTCAGCTCTCTGTTTGTAGACTAATTTTTTTACCCGGTGCTGGTCGCGGCATCGGGATTCGTTATTAAACCGTTTCCGGTTTGATTTTTTATATCCACGTATTATTAATACGTTTGTTTCGGAGTATTCCATGAAATTTACAGCCACATCGCGTAGTGTACAGGGATCGAGTGCGAGCCGCCGCCTGCGCCGCGCAGGCCGCGTTCCCGCCATCGTTTACGGTGGTAAGGGTGATGCTCTCAGCATTGAGCTTGACCACAACGAAATCTTCCACGCTTTGCGCAAAGAAGAATTCCACGCTTCAGTTCTTGATATGGAACTGGATGGCCAAGTACAAAATGTATTGTTGCGTGCCGTTCAATGGCATGCTTACAAACCACAGGTTATGCACGTTGACTTCCAACGCGTTAGCGCTGACCAGGCCCTCACTACCAAAGTGCCTTTGCACTTCGTGAACGAGGAAGTTTCTCCTGCTGTTAAGCTGCAAGGCGCACAGGTTACCCGTATCGCTACCGAAGTAGAGATTACCTGCTTGCCTAAAGACTTGCCACAGTATGTTGAAGTGGATTTGTCTTGCCTTGAAGCCGGTGCGGTATTCCACCTGAGCCAATTGACAGCTCCTGCAGGCGTACAGTTCGTTGTAATCGGTGATGATCCTGTGTTGGCTGCTGCTTCTGCTGCCGTTGCAGGTGACGGCGCTGAAAATGGCGAGTCTGCTGAGTAAGTTGTAATATTTCGTTCGAAATGAACAGGCAAAATTCTATTCTGTCTGTTATGTTTTGTTCATGAATAGCCCCCGTAATGCTTATTGCTGTTCGGGGGCTATTGCTTTATAAGGTTGCTGATCATGTCTTTATCCATTCGCCTGATTGTTGGCCTGGGCAATCCGGGCACTCAATATGAAGCTACGCGGCATAATGCCGGGTTTTGGCTGGCTGATCATATAGCCGATGACCTGAAGGCGACTTTCAATCCGGAGCCGGCTTTTTTTGGGCAGGTTGCCAAGGCAAAATATCAGGGAACCAATGTTTTTTTGTTGAAACCGGCGACATATATGAATCGTTCAGGGCAGGCAGTGGGTGCTCTGGCCCGGTTCTACAAGATAGATCCTGAAGAGATCCTGGTGCTGCACGATGAGCTTGATTTGCCTCCAGGACAGGTCAAGTTGAAAAAAGGCGGTGGCCATGCAGGCCATAATGGTTTACGGGATATCCAGTCGGCAATGGGTAGCCCCAATTTCTGGCGTCTGCGTCTGGGCATAGGGCATCCGCGCACTCTGGGGCTGGCACAAAATGTGGCTGATTACGTCTTGCATATGCCACGTAAAGAAGACATGCCCCTTATTGATGATGAAATCCGGCGATCACGGCTGATTGTCCCGTTGTTGCTGCAAGGAGAGTTTTCAAAAGCATCCAGTTCCTTGCAAGAAACGAAAGGGATTGCCTAACCATGAGGCCGCAAAGTTTTCGGCAAGAGTTTGCCGAGTTTTTTCGCTATATAAGGCGTCCGGCATTATCGCCGCGCAAACCTTATCGGGGTGGGGGCAATGGCTGGTGGAAAGACTGGGCACCCACCACCTCGTTCGGTCGAATGCTGCAGTGGTCGGCGTGCCTGTGGATTATCAACCTATTTGTATTTGCGCCTATCGTCTTGATGGTTGTCAACAAAACGGGTGCTGCCCACCGTATTGACGTCAATAACATTCCGTTTTTAATGGCTGTATTGTGGGCGCCTGTAGCTGAAGAACTTTTGTTTCGTTATTCACTGCGCAGGCCACAATTAAGTTTGTGGCTGATTCCCATGATGGTGGCGGTTGTCATTATGGGACCCGAGCTTCATAGTATAGTATTACTAATGCTGGTGCTATCGCTGATTGTCATGCTTGATGTCTGGCGGCTTACAACTGATGAGCATGCTTTAAAATGGCGCTGGCGTGCGCATTACCAAAAATTCTTTCCCTTGATTTTCCATGGATCGGTGCTTGTATTCGCTGGCTTGCACTTGTGGAATTTCAGGCTCAATGAAATGAATTGGTGGTTGATGCCTTTGCTGGTATTGCCGCAATGGTTTACTGGCATGGTGTTGGGCTGGATGCGTGTGCGTGATGGAATAAGTACATCTATTGTCATGCACATGATTTTCAATTCTGGTCCGATTTTGCTGGTTTGGTTTTTATTGCAGTTCAGTCCCGAACTTGCAGCGACTTGAGAGTGAATATGAAAAGCGCAAAAGTGGTTTCTACAGCCTTGTTTCTTACCGTATTTGTAGCGGGCTGCACCGGCTACCGTCCTATTGTAGACGGACAGGGCAGGGACATGTCCAATTACGAATATGATCTTCGTGACTGTCAAAACTATGCCCGTCAGGTGGATGGCGCCAGCCGTACCGGTGGCGGTGCCCTTGCAGGTGCCGCTTTTGGCGCAGTGCTTGGCCTGGTTGGTGGTGGTAATAGCAGCAATATTGCCCAGGCTGCCGGTGTCGGGGCGGTAACGGGGGCTGCGGCAGGTGGTGTTTCAACCGCTGCTTCACAAAAACAGGTTATCCGCAACTGTCTTATTGGTCGCGGTTATCGCATATTAGATTAACCCGCTTATTCTTCAGGAAAGCGGGCCAATTCCCTGAATCTATACCTTCCCCAGAGGTACAATAACGGGTTTCGTGCTTTGATTTATTAAGGATTTTCAATGGCTCTTCAATGTGGCATCGTTGGTTTACCCAACGTAGGCAAATCAACCCTGTTTAATGCGTTAACGAAAGCGGGTATTGCCGCTGAAAACTACCCGTTTTGTACTATCGAGCCAAACGTCGGTATTGTGGAAGTGCCCGATACACGGCTTGATGATCTTGCCATTATTGTAAAACCGGAACGCGTCTTGCCGGCCACTGTCGAGTTTGTTGATATTGCCGGCCTGGTGGCTGGTGCCTCAAAAGGTGAAGGCCTGGGTAACCAGTTTTTGGCCAATATTCGTGAAACCGATGCCATCGTGCATGTGGTCCGTTGTTTTGAAGATGAAAACGTGGTTCACGTGTCTGGCAAGGTTGATCCTATTTCAGACATAGAGGTCATTAATACCGAGCTGGCCCTGGCAGACTTGTCTTCAGCAGAAAAAGCGTTGCAAAAAGCACAGAAAACCGCTCGTGCCGGTGATAAAGAAGGACAAAAACTGTGTTCCGTGCTGGAAAAAATCATTCCTGTATTGAATGAAGCCCGTCCTATCCGTTCACTGGATCTTGATGAAGAAGAACAGGCCCTGATCAAATCCTATTGCTTCATTACCGCCAAACGCGCCATGTATGTGGCCAACGTGAAAGAAGATGGCTTTGAAAACAATCCTCACCTTACTGCCGTACAGGAATATGCCAAGGCGGAAAATGCCCCAGTGGTTGCCGTATGTGCTGCCATTGAAGCGGAAATTGCCGATCTGGATGATGAAGACAAGGAAGTGTTCCTGGCCGACATGGGCATGGAAGAGCCAGGCCTGAATCGCGTGATTCGTGCCGCATATAATCTGTTGGGCTTGCAAACTTACTTCACCGCCGGTGTCAAGGAAGTTCGTGCCTGGACAATCCGGGTGGGCGACACGGCACCCAAGGCGGCAGGTGTTATCCATACCGACTTTGAGCGTGGTTTCATTCGTGCACAAACCATTGCCTTTGAAGACTTTATCAAGTTCAAGGGTGAGCAGGGTGCCAAGGAAGCCGGTAAAATGCGGGCAGAGGGCAAAGAGTATGTTGTCAAGGATGGTGATGTCCTTAACTTCCTGTTCAATGTGTGACCTAACCCCCCTACCGTATAACTAAAACTTGGGTTAGTATTAAAGGCTTGGGAATGTATTGGCGCTTTTTGCGCCAATACTGGTCTTTAAAATAAAGAGAGTGAAAAAATCAGTCATGAAAAAATGGCTTAAGCGCGTGTTGGTGGGTCTGGTTGTGCTTCTGCTAGTCACCTTTGTAGGTGGGGCGGTTTTTTTGCTTACCTTTGACCCTAACGCTTATAAATATAAACTTGAAGAAATTGTCAGGTCCAACTATGACCGTAATCTTCATATAAACGGCGATATTGAATTATCACTTTTCCCCCGCATTGGCTTGTCAGTCAATCAATTGTCCCTGTCCGAACCAGGCAGTGATGATGTCTTTGTTTCGATTAACAGTGCCCGTTTTGCAGTGGCTATCTGGCCGCTTATTTCCAACCGTTTTGTGGTTGACCACGTTGCGGTCAGTGGTTTCAAAGCCTGGGTCGTGCGTGATGAATCGGGTAACCTTAATTTTAAAGACCTGTTTGAACAGAAAAACACGGTTGTGGTTGATAGCCTTAAAGAGCCGGTTGCGAGCAATGCCGTGTTGCCACAGCCCTACAATACCGATTTTAAAATTGATATTGCCGGGCTAGAGCTGCAAAATGGCGAAGTCTATTTCAAGGATATCAGCAACCAGCTGGACATGCGCCTGAAAAACATGACGATCAATACCGGCAGGATGACTTTTGACCAGCCCTTTGATATAACGCTGGCAGGGCAACTGGAAGGTGATCATCCCAAGGTAAATTCACAACTCAATGTTCAGGGTTTGCTCAAGCTGGATCCGGTTACCAAGCTTTATAGCGCCCAGAAACTCGAGGTTGCCTTAAAGGGCAGGCTTGGCAATGTTGATGCGAGCAGTGCCACACTTAAAGGCAGTTTCAATATAGACAGCTTTGCCCATGCCATCACAGGCTCCGGTATGCAGATGGTGGTTGCGGGTAATGGTGCTGAGGGTTCATCACTTAAAAAAATTGATTTGAATGTGACGGCTCCCAAGTTGACATTCGATTCTTCCGCCCCACTGTTGCAGCTTGAAAATTTTTCAGTCAAGGGTAGCGCACAAAATATTCATGACCAGTCTTATGAATGGTCTTTTGAATCGCCGGCCTTGGATATTTCCTCTACGGTGGCGGGTGGCAAGCCTTTGATTGGTTTTCTCCGGATGAAGGGGCGTGAACAGGTTGGCATCAATTTATCACTTAAGGGTATTAGCGGTTCAGCCGATAACCTCAAAGTGGCGGAAGTCAAAATTGATGGCAAATATGCGCAATCCAACAATCGGGTTGTTGGATTGAATATTTCTTCACCGGCACAAATGAATTTAATCGACAGGGTGGTCATGCTGTCTGCGATTAGTGGCAATACCAGCTTCAAGGATCAAGGACTTGAAGAGCAGCTGGTTCCCGTGATCGGTAGCATTAATGCCGATTTCCAGAAAAACCGGGCCAGCTTCAAGATTGATGCGGTGGTTAATGCCGGTAAATTCAATCTGGATGGTGAGCTGCACAATTTTTCCAAACCCAATGTGAATTTTGATTTGAACGCTGATTCGATCAATCTTGACCCGATTCTGGGCTCGATTGCACCGGTAGCCAAAGTGGGTACAAGCAATGCCGATGTTGAGCAAGCCGCAAATACAGATGCTGGGTCAGCGTCCGCCACGGTGCAAAATGAAAACAGCGCAAGTACCCAAGCGGCCGAAACCGCCTCACCGCAACAAGAGCCTGTTGCCGCGATAAGCCTGAAACGCGAGTTGCTTCAGGCATTGCGGGGTATGGGGACTGTTAATCTTAAGCAAATGCGCTATCAGGATATGGTTTTCCATGATGTCCAGGCTATTTTCCGTTTCGATCAGGCCAATCTTGACATGACCTCGTTCAAATCTTGGGTCTTTGACGGGCAAGTACGGGCTGATGCACAGTTTGATCTGGCAAATGATGCAATTAAAACCGGGATAGAGTTGGAAGCCATTGATTTGACACAAATGCAGCAGGCATTCAACTGGACACCTTGGTTAAGTGGCCGGGCTTTCATCAAGCTGCAGCTTGAAAGCAACGGAGCCACTGAAAAATCAATCCTCGAGAATATCCAGGGACAAGTTCAGCTAAAGGCGGAAAATGGTTTTGTGAGTGGCTTTGATATCAGTCAGCTTGCCATTGATCCATTGAAATATCTTGATCTTGACCAGTCAACGTATCCGTTTGCCATAGATCGTAAAGCCACGACCCCTTATGCCCTGATCAGTCTTGATGCGCAGGTCAATAAAGGCGTTTCGCAACTGTCTTCACTGGTGTTTGAGAGTGATAAATTCGCGGTTCAGGGCAGCCCGAATGAAATGGTGGTCGACTGGAACAAGGGGGATTTCACCCTTCCTGTCACCCTGAAAACACGCCAGCCGGTTAAAATAAGCCAAAATAACATTACGCTTTCCATCAAGGAAATAAACATACCCGCCATCATTTCACGAACCGGTGAGGCATTATCCGTTACCCTGCAATGGGATAAGCTAAAAGGTTCTCCGTTGGGTAAATTGCTTGAAAAGAAAAAAGAGCAATTAGCCAAGGAGAAGGCAGAGAAAGAACAGGCAGCCCAAGAGCAGGCGAAGAAAGAAGCGCTTGCTGATGGTGTGGACACCTCTTCAGGGGCACCATCGGTTTCCGGCACTCCAGGAAACGGACTGCCCGAGCAACAGGGGGGTAATGAAAAATCTGCCCCGCTTGATGCCAAGCCATAAGTGTCTTTTATTACCCGCATGCTGGCAATAAAGTCTTTCGGGAAGCGCTGGCTATTTTGGCAACTATAAAATATTTGTTCTATTAATTATTATCCAGATCCTGATTATGAATGAAGCAACAAAATTCACACCAGTTTTTTCATGTGTTGCCATTAATGAAGCCGTTCAACCTGCCTACCAGAATCGCTGGTTTCTGGTTGATGAAAATCATCGGGTTTTGGAAGATATGTCAAAGACGTCAGAGTTGGCTTTGTCGATTCGTTTTGCCTATCTGGTTTTCAGGGCACCGGGCATGTTGCGCCTGGATATACCCATGGAAGTGCTGGAAGATGATGAGGAGGCATTTGAGCCAATCAACATTGATGGGCAAACACGACGTGCCGTTAATGAAGGAGAGCTGGCCACTGCCTGGTTTTCCAATTTTTACGGCAAAACCGTTCATTTAATGAAATTGCACCCGGATGATCACAAAGCCTGAGCGAGAAGTTTTTATCGCAAGATGATCCCCGAACAAAAAAAGCGTTGGAATGATCCAGCGCTTTTTTGATGGAGCTGTTTGCTGAATAAGCGAGCCGCTTAAGCCGTGAGCATTTTGTATTTGGCCATGAGCTGCTCGGCATCTTCTTTCCATTGCGGATCAGGCTCGATACAATCGACGGGACAAACCTGCATGCACTGCGGTGTGTCATGGTGCCCTACGCACTCGGTGCATTTTTCAGGATTAATCACATAATACTCATCACCCATGGTGATGGCATCGTTGGGACACTGCGGTTCACAGACATCACAGTTAATACATTCTTCAGTAATTAATAGGGCCATGATATTGGATTGCCTGTTCAGTTAAGTATTTAACCTTATATTATATGTCATTTCAATGGGTAATCGACAGATACATACTAATTTGCTAGGGATAATAAGGACTTAGCAGACTTAAAATGCGTGTTGCATAGTTAATGAAAATGCAAACTTAATATACATAGTGAGTAGCTATTAAACAAGCGGAGATAAGGGCAAAGGTTCATGCCAAGTGGCAAACAGCCTGTTTCAGCAATCGTGCTAAAACAGGCTTGAAGAGTCATCTTTAAGGTTGGGGCCCTGAAGAAGGTATCGGGGCTGACCTGAAAGTCGTTTTAGTTTGCTTGCGCCGCCTTGGCTTCTTTTCTGGCCTTGGCTTTTTCTTGCAGCCAGCGCTCTACGGACGGGAAAACAAATTTGCTAACATCACCACCCAGCAGGGCAATTTCACGTACAAAAGTACCCGAAATGAACTGGTATTGGTCTGATGGGGTCATGAACAGGGTCTCGACATCGGGTAGCAGGTGGCGGTTCATCCCGGCCATCTGGAATTCGTATTCGAAGTCGGAAACGGCACGCAAGCCACGGATAATAACGCGCGCTTCTTCCTGGCGGGCAAAATCCTTGAGCAGGCCATCGAAGGTTTTTACGGTCACGTTACTATAGTGTCCCAGTACTTCGTTGGCGATTTCCAGCCTTTCCTCGAGTGAGAACAAAGGATGTTTGCCAGCACTTGAGGCAACACCAATAACAACTTTGTCAAACAGACCTGCTGCACGGCGAACCAAATCTTCATGGCCTCTGGTGAGCGGGTCAAATGTACCTGGATATACGGCAGTGATCATGGCAAGTTTCTTTTGAAAAAAAAAGGATTATAAGGTAATTTACTACACTTCATTATATTGGTGTAGCTGAAAAAACACGGCACCGGCTTTTCCTTCCTTCACTAATTCGAAAGGGGGACTTAAGAGGATTTTTTTTTCGGATTCGATATAGAGTAATGAGCCGGGTTTCAAAATTTGGGGCAGGTAAGGCAAAACTTCCTGGATTAAATCTTTTTGAAAAGGCGGGTCAAGAAAAACCAGGTCAAAGCGGCTGGCATCCATACGTTTAAGCACCAGCATGGCATCGCCACTGTTAATACGTACTTGCTGCAAATTAAGTTTGTCGCGAATTTGTCGCAAGTTAAGCATGGCTTGCGGGTTTTTTTCCACCATTTGCACATGTGCCGCTCCGCGTGAAGCAGCTTCAAAGCCCAAGGCACCGGTGCCTGCAAACAGGTCAAGTACGGATTTATCGTGGTAATCACTGTCCCATAAGTGGTTAATCCAGTTAAAAACGGTTTCACGTATGCGGTCGGGGGTGGGGCGAAGCCCTGGAACATCGGCGACCGGAATAGTGGTACGCTTGAATTGGCCGCCAATAATACGGACTTTGTGTTTTGCCCCGGCAGTGTGTTTATGATTTGTACTCATGATGGTTTGTGTGTTGCTGCATTAAGCCATTATTGGCAGAAATGGCGACGTTAGCCACAATTTTTGCCTGCGCCTGTGCAGGATAGAATCGTTTCGGCGAAATAATGGCATATATCCTGATATTTGCCATACATAAGATTATAAGCGCAAGCAGAAAAGCAAAAATAAAAAACAGGGCTGTTAAAATACTTCTTCAGAATCAAATTTTTAATAAATCAAATTTCATATGTTCAGTTTCTTCAGGAAAAAAAAGCAGCCCAAGCCGCAGGACAATAAAGAGCAGGAAGGTCTTTTAGAGCAGGCGGTCACAGGTGATGCAGCAGGGGATACAGCCACCAGGGATCAAGCTCCTGTGTCAGAGGCTGCCCAGCAAGAGCAGGTGTTGCCCGAGCAAACGCTGCCGCTTGAGCCAGTGCAAGAGGCGGCAGTCCAACATCAGGGTGATGCGGTTTCAGAGGCCAATATAGAGCGTGCGCAAATTCCCGAGCCGCTTATTGAACAACCCGCTACGCCATCGGTACCCGAAGCCACGACCGTCACAGAAGCAGTGATATCCTCTTTGCCAGAGCCAGAGCCAGAGCCAGAGCCAGAGCCAGAGCCAGAGCCAGAGCCAGAGCCAGAGCCAGAGCCAGCTCCCGTCGTGGCTAAAGAAAAGAAATCGTGGCTCTCGCGTCTCAAACAGGGATTGTCCAGAACCGGCTCCAGCATCAGTTCCATTTTTGTGGGCGTCAAGGTAGATGAGAACCTGTTTGAAGAGCTTGAAACAGCCCTGATTATGGCTGATTCAGGGATGGAGGCCACAGAGTCCTTGCTCAAGGCCTTGCGCATCAAGGTCAAGAAAGAGCGGATTGATGATGCCGCCAAGGTAAAGGTGGCCTTGAAAGAATTGTTGACCGAGCATCTCAAGCCGCTAGAGAAAGATTTCAATTTGAAACAGGCCTCACCCTTAGTCGTTATGATCGCCGGGGTGAATGGAGCCGGTAAAACCACTTCGATTGGCAAGCTGGCCCATCATTTTCAGGCCCAGGGTGCCAGTGTCTTGCTGGCTGCCGGCGATACTTTCCGGGCTGCCGCGCGTGAACAGCTCATTGAGTGGGGCTCACGTAACAATGTGGCCGTTATTGCCCAGGAAGGTGGAGATCCTGCCGCTGTTGCTTTTGATGCCGTTAATGCCGGCAAGGCCCGCAACGCATCGGTGGTGATGGTGGATACGGCCGGTCGCTTGCCAACCCAGTTGCACCTGATGGAAGAGCTGAAAAAAATCAGGCGTGTCATTGGCAAAGCGGATGCCTCTGCACCGCATGAAGTGCTGCTGGTAGTAGACGGTAATACCGGGCAAAATGCCATTTCTCAAATCAAGGCATTCGATGCTGCCCTGGACTTGACCGGTCTTATCGTGACCAAACTTGATGGCACCGCCAAAGGTGGAACCCTGGCCGCGGTAGCGGCAGGTAGTCATGGCGTGCGTCCTATCCCGGTTTACTGGATTGGCGTAGGCGAGTCATTGCACGACCTGCAGCCGTTTGTGGCCTCGGAGTTTGCCGGTGCGTTGCTCGGAGAGGACTAAGCTGTTTTTGTAATGCCAATGGGGCATTCGCCAGAAAAACAGATAAAAAAACCACCTGCCTGAACTTGATGTGTATTTTACATCGGTTCGGGCAGGTGGTTTTTTACATTCCAGACGATTTAAAACCGGATGCGCTTGGGCAGTTCTTTAAGTACTTCGTCGGCCTGCTTTTTACTGATTTCAAGATTGGCGGACAACCAGCCCACGGCAAACCAGGTTTCCGGATACGTATCGGTGTACTGGCTGTAAAACGTGTGAGCGGTTGAAAAATCATTCAGGATGCCAAATGTTTCTTGCGCTGCGGCCAGCCGCTTCACATAGGCGCTCAGGTTGCTTCCGGTATGAAGCGCTTCATACACATTAAGTCCGTAACGCATCCGCTTGATCTTTTTGCGCAGGTCATGGTAGGCCTCTATATCGTTTTGATCTTCAGTTTTCCAGTGATTGACGATTTCCTTGTTCCATTTGTTAAGCCGTGCTTCCAGTTGCTTGCGCAGGGTTGCTTTGGGCTGCATGGACGGGATAAGCGGGATAATCAGCAAGGGTGGATGGTTGTTGGCGGCCTTGGTTTTAGGTGAATTTTCTGCCGGTTTTGCTTCAGCCCCGTTGTTCTGTGGCAGGCCTTCCTTGTTTGTTTCATTTGCTTCGGCAAGCAAGTCCGGTTCTTCAGGCGCTTCGCTGGATTCTGCCGCTTCAGCCTCGTGAACGGGATCAACGGCCGGTGTCAGTACTGTCCATTTCAATAATTTAACCAGCCATGACTGAAAGGCAGTGCTTTGGGCAATTTCCTGTGCGGTGCGGATGCTTTCATGATGTTCAAACTGGATATGAGGCATGCCGGCCGCTTCAAGCTGGGGCACAATGGTTTCCAGCATGACATCCAGGTCACGGGTGGCCCCAAAATGGCCAAGGTGTACTTTCAGCTCGGCCTGCAGTTCAGGCTCGGGCAGGGATGCCATCTTGCCAAACAGTTTCCAGTTGCTGGCCAGGCGTCGCATGCCAATGCGTAATTGGTGAACATGTTCTGGTTGGCCAACAGAAACCACGCCCAGGGTGTCTATTTCAGCCAGGGGGCCGGCATTGAAGCAGATTTGCTCAAGGCATTCATCGGTTGCGGCAATCAGTGCCTGGGTGGCATTCTGGTTTTTGTTTATTTCGTATGGACGGGCTTTGCGTGGGGCCCAGAAACGGTCAATTTCGCTTTTGCGCACGATGTCAGGAGAGGCCGAAGTTTGCGCTTCTTTGATATTCTGCGCAGCAGTGGCCAGTGCGTCACCGCGGTGTGATTTGCTGCGAAGATCCAGCAGCAATTTGTATTTTTCCAGCCAGCGCAGGCCAACTTCAAAAATCGCTTCCGGTGAACCGCTTTTCAGCTCAAACTCCACTTCGGAAACCGGCAGTTCAAGGTCTCCGGAACGGATGACGCCACGATCATAGGCAATTTCGATAATTCCCTTGGCGACACGATGCTTGCGGAAAATCCGGATGACATCGGTTTCGTAGCGCAATTCCAGCGGGTTGTCCAGGTTGGTTAATGCCGCTTCGGCCGGTGTGCCGGCGTACAGTGACAGGTCCAGAATAGGGCCGGGTCGATCGTGATTGAGTTCCAGTTTGCTAATGGCATTGTTGCCCGGCATTTTCAGGGTTTGAACCCATTGGGTGCCTTCCAGTCTCAGCCGGATGGCAATTTTTGCCTTGGCAAGTTCGCGGGTAGGGGTGTCAAAATACAGGGCCCGTAAAGGGAGCTCTTCTGCACGGCTTGTACGAACCGCTTTTTCTATTGTTTTTTGTGCATGAATGGGCACATGCAGTTTAAGTTCCTGTTCAGACATGGTATTCACTTTATAAAAATTCAAAACCTGGTGGGGCAAGCCTTATCTTAACATTTGAAACAGAATTACTTGCTGAAAACAGCTGATGGATGGTGTTTTCGTCAGTTAACCGTTTGTTTTTCAAGCCAGTTTTGCAAGGCAAGGGTTTGTGCTGGCGTAAAATGCAAGCCAAGTCTCGTCCTGCGCCATAAAATATCTTCTGCGCAAGATGCCCATTCGTGTTCTTGCAGCCATTTCACTTCAACTTCATACAAATCATGGCCAAAATGTTGTCCAAGGCTTTCAAGACTGGTTTTGCCGGCCAGGAATGCCAGGGCAAGCGTGCCATAGGCGCGGGCGTATCGGCTGGCAGTGTCTTTGGGTAGCCACGGAAAGTCTTTTTGCAGCTGTGACGTAAAGAGGTTGATATCTGCGTTGGGCAGGTCGGCTCCGGGCAAGGGGGCTGTGCTGGTCCAGGCTTGGTGTTTGCCGGTGAAGGGGGCCAGTTTTTCAAGGGCGTGTTCAGCCAGCTTGCGATAGGTGGTTATTTTGCCCCCAAAAATTGACAAGAGGGGCGGTTCAGAACCGGTGCCACCGCTTATATCAAAGACATAATCACGGGTAGTGGTTGAGGCATTGCCTTGGGCGTCATCATAAAGAGGACGTACCCCGGACCAGGTAGAAATAATGTCCTCGGGGCGTACGGGCCGCTTGAAGTAGGCATTGACCGATTGAAGCAGATAATCGGTTTCCTCGGGAGAGATGGCCACCGTGCCAGGATCTCCGTGAAAATCGACATCGGTAGTGCCAATCATGGAAAAATCGTTTTGGTATGGTGTTACAAATACAATCCGTTTGTCTTTGTTTTGCAAGATGTAGGCATGCGTGCCTTCATAAAGCTTGGGCGTTACCAAATGGCTACCCTTGACAAGGCGCAGTTTGCTTTGGTCTGTGGCTTTGCTGCTGTGCCGGGCAAGCAGATTTTGTATGTTTTCCACCCAGGGGCCAGCGGCATTGACCAGGATTTTTGCCTGTACCTGGCGGATGCTGCCATCTTGATGACGCAAGGTGGCCAGCCAGGTGTTTTCTTTCGTTTCAAGCCCAATGCATTCGCAACGGGTCAAGATTTGGGCACCACGATTCTGGGCATCCATGGCATTCAGAATGACCAGGCGAGAGTCATCAACGTTGCAATCCGAGTAGAGAAAACCCTTTTGGATCGTGTCATTGAGTGGAAGGGCGTAGGCCGAGGTATTGCCCAAGGGAATTTGTTGTGAGCCTGGCAGGTTTTTTGACCGTTTGGCCAAATGGTCGTACAAGAAAAGGCCGATGCGGATCATCCAGGCAGGCCTGAGGTTTTTATTGTGCGGCAATACAAAACGCATGGGGTGAACAATATGCGGGGCATTGCCAAGCAAGACTTCACGTTCGGCTAGTGCTTCCCGTACAAGCCGGAACTCATATTGTTCAAGATATCTTAGGCCACCATGGATAAGTTTGCTGCTGGCCGAAGAAGTGGCGCCGGCCAGGTCCTGTTTCTCGCAAAGCAATACTTTCAGACCCCTGCCGACCGCGTCACGGGCAATACCTGTACCGTTAATGCCACCACCAATAACAAGAATATCTACCGTATCAGAGTATTGTGCCGCTGTTGTATGCATTGTTATCCCATTGCAGGTATTGTTGATGAGAGTTAGGGTTAGCCCTTATTCTATCTCTTCATCATTCAGGAGGATACGTTTTTTCAGGTCGGCCAGGGATTTGTAAAGGCTTCGGTAGCTGGTCTGGGATAACCCGTCAAACATTTCCTGCAGCCATACGCCCTGGGCCTTGGCTATTTTGTTGTATTGGCGTCGACCTTTGGGGGTAAGCTTGATAAAGGTGCTGCGGCGGTCTTCTTTATTGACAATCCGTACGATCAGCTCTTCTTTTTCCAGTTGGCCGGTAATGGCCGTGATGTTGCCGTTACTTACCATCAGTCGCTCAGACAGATCGCCCATTTTCATGCCCTTGGGCTCCTGGGCCAACTGTGCCATCAAATCAAAGCGTGGCAGGGTTGTTTCAAATTCAACACGCAGGCGACTGCGGATTTTATTTTCGATAAGGTTGCTGCAGGTAAGCAGTCGAAGCCAAAGCTTGAGTTCCTCATTGTCGGATTCGAGTGCGCGTGTTTCGAGGTCGTTTTGCATAGTGCCCCCTGAGAGAGGTAATTGGATGGATCAAGATAATCTTGTTTTAAGATTAATCAAACATACCGTTATTTTAAACCTGTCTTTCATAATATGGAACATATAATATTGAACTGTAAAACAAATTATTTAAATTTAAATCATGAGGCCGGTTTCCTTGACGTAAGGCAGCGTGATTAAATTGGTATGGATTTTGTGGTTTATGTATCAAATTGTTTTTATGGTTATGCCGGAATAGGGCATAATCACGCAAACAAGACATGAATACTGCCCGCAGGGTAAAGGATATTGCGAAAAATATGTATTGTGCTTGTTACAATATGGCGCGCAGTACAAATTACATATTTTCTCCCTATACTATGGGTAAAATACTTCCTTTCCGTTATTGTGATTTTTACAATAACCCTCGTATTTGTCCGGAACTTACGTTATGACATCATCTGCAACAGAACAAGCCTCAGTAGCACAACAAAAATTTGATATTTCACCCGTTTCTGAAATCGTCAATGAACTCAGAATGGGGCGCATGGTCATTCTGGTTGATGAAGAAGACAGGGAAAACGAGGGCGACCTGGTAATGGCTGCCGAGTTTATTACCCCAGAGGCCATTAATTTCATGGTAACGCATGCGCGTGGCCTGGTTTGTTTAACGCTTACTGAAGAGCGCTGCAAGCAGCTTGAATTGCCGCTTATGGCTAGCAACAACGGCACCAGCTTCGGTACCAATTTTACCGTTTCCATCGAAGCTGCTGAAGGGGTAACAACAGGCATCTCGGCGGCCGACAGGGCGCATACCATCAAGGTGGCCGTTGCCCGTGATGCAAAACCTTCCGATCTGGTTAATCCTGGACATATCTTTCCGGTCAAGGCGGTTCCGGGCGGCGTGCTTATCCGTGCAGGCCATACCGAAGCCGGTTGTGACCTGACGGCCATGGCGGGCTTAACGCCTGCTGCCGTTATTTGTGAAATTCTCAAGGCTGACGGTACGATGGCACGTTTGCCCGATTTAATGGTTTTTGCCCAAGAGCATGGCCTGAAAATCGGTACCATTGCCGATCTTATCCAGTACCGCAGTGAGCATGAGTCCATGATCCAGCGCCTGGGTGAGCGCCAGCTCAAGACTCCATGGGGACAGTTTCGTGCCGTTGCCTACAAAGACAAGGCTTCAGGCGCACCCCATATCGCGCTTGTGCATGGCAACATCAGCCCTGAAAAAGAGGTATTGGTTCGTGTGCACGAGCCGCTTTCCGTACTTGATTTGCTTAACACCGAAGACAGCGAGCATAGCTGGGGTGTTTCCGAGGCGATGAAGGCAATTGCCGCTGCTGAGAGTGGCGTGCTGGTATTGCTTAATTGCCAGGGTTCGGCCCAGTCTTTGGTGGAAACCATGACGCAATGGGGCAAAGAAGATCCAGCCCAGAAGAAAACAGATCGTTATGATTTGCGTACTTATGGGGTAGGCGCACAAATATTACGTGATTTGAACGTGGAAACCATGCGTTTGCTGGCAGTTCCACGTAAAATGCCAAGCATGGCCGGTTACTCATTAACGGTAACCGGTTATGAATCTGCCTCTCAATGAATTTGCCACTTACTCTGAATAATAGGAAGCGTTATGAAACCTTATACATTAGCCCCTGATCTTAATGGCGAAGGCCTGCATATTGGCATCGTATGTGCCCGCTTTAGCGAAGAAATCGGTTTTGCCGAACTGGAAGCTTGCCTGCAGGAACTGGGCGAACTGGGCGTTGATGAACGTGACATCATGGTTGTTACCGTTCCTGGTGCCCTTGAGGTTGGCCTTACATTGGCGCAAATGGCAGAAACTTTCGAATTTGATGCATTGATTGCGTTGGGTGCGGTTATTCGTGGTGAAACCTATCACTTCGAGATTGTCAGCAATGAAAGCGCGGCGGCTATTACACGGGTCGCGCTGGATACCAATATTCCTATCGCAAACGGTATCTTGACAACGGAAAACGATGAGCAGGCCCAGGTACGCGCGGCCCAGAAAGGCAAGGATTGTGCCCAGGTTGCCGTTGAAATGGCCAATTTGTCTGCTGCTTTGGTACCCGAAGCGGAAGATGACGAAGATTATGAAGACGATGATCGTGATGATGACGATTTCGACGATGAAGATGATAAATAGGATATCGAGTGATTGATAAAAATAAAATGAACAACAGAAGTGCCCGTCGTCGCGCACGTGAATTTGCCCTGCAGGGCATTTACGCGTGGCTGATCAGTGGTGATACGGATCTGCGTGAGGCGGGTGCTATCGATGCCCATATTCAGGAAGATAAAGACTTTGGCGATGCGGACAGGGTCTGGTTCAAGACACTGTTACACGGTGTTTTTGCCGAGGCGCCCATGCTTCGTGAACAATTTACGCCCTATATAGACCGTCCACTCGAGGAGTTGTCTCCGATCGAGCACGGAATCCTCCTGATTGGCAGCTACGAGCTGATCAAGCATGTGGAAGTTCCTTATAAAGTGGCCATTAACGAAGCAGTAGAGCTGGCTAAAGAGTTTGGCGGCACCGATGGCTTCAAGTTTGTCAACGGCGTACTCGACAAACTGGCGGCTCAAGTCAGGGCGGCTGAAGTCAACTCTGGCCGTTAACCGTTAATGGCCGGGGAATTTGATTTAATCAGGCAGTTTTTTACACGCTCGGCCCCAACAGTTCTTGTTGGGGTGGGTGACGATTGTGCCGTGTTTGATGTGCCAGCCGGCGCACAACTGGCTACCAGCACCGACTTGTTGCTGGAAGGGCGTCACTTTTTTTCTGATGTTGATCCATTCAAATTGGGTCATAAGGCCTTGGCAGTCAACCTGTCCGACCTGGGGGCCATGGGCGCCAAGCCCATTGGCTGTCTCTTGGGTTTGGGCTTACCTAATTTCAATGCGCCGTGGCTTGAGCGTTTTTCTGCCGGCTTTCATGAGCTGGCGGCTAAACATGGTTGTCCGCTCATTGGTGGTGATACTACCCGTAGCGAACAAGGCATAGTTATCAGTGTTACGGTATTCGGTTCGGTTTCGCCGCCGTTCCTAACTCGTGGCAGTGCCCATGAGGGTGATGATATTTGGGTTTCCGGGGCATTGGGGGCTGCTGATGTAGCCTTGGCCTTATTGATGAAAGCTCAACAGGGTGAAACATTAAGCGGCCCAGAGCAAGGCTTGCTGCAGAAAACCCGTGCCTGGCTGGAAATGCCGGTGCCCCGGGTTGAGCTTGGGCTGGCACTGCGTAACCTTGCCTATGCCGTCATTGATATTTCTGATGGTTTGCTGCAAGATTTGAATCATATCTTGCAGGCTAGCAACAAGGGGGCGCTTCTATATGTCAGCCAAATACCGGTTAATCCGGCCATCGCAGGCCTTGACCAGGCACAAAAATTAAAATCAGTGCTGGGCGGTGGGGATGTTTATGAGTTATGCTTTACTGCACCGGTGTCTGCCCGGGAAAAAATCCGTACTGTGGGTGATGAATTAGGTATTTCATTAAGCATGATCGGCTCTGTCACAACGGGCCATGGACTTAAAGTACTGGATGAAGATTTAATTGAAATTCGCGATCTGCCTTCGGGATTTGATCATTTTCGTTAATATAATTAACCTCATGTACTTATCATTAAAAGAACACATTCGCTAATGGATCAAAGTAACCCCCAGCAACAATCAGTTTTTCGCCGCAGGTCTCTAAGTAACAAGAAAAACCCGGTCAATTGGCCCAGTTTTTCATGGGTAACCGGCAATATTCATCGATTTTGTGCGTTTGGCTTGGGTTCAGGTTTATTGCGGCCCGCTTCAGGAACCTGGGGAACGCTGCTTGCCTGGCTGTTATGGTGGCCATTGCATCAGGTTCTGGGTGGCGAGTGGTTAATGGGCCTGTTTTTGCTGTTTGCGTTTTTATATGGTACCTATTGCTGCCACTATACCGCCAAGGAACTGAAAACCGATGACCACGGTGGTATTGTGTGGGATGAATTCGTGGCGTTCTGGCTTGTGCTGTTTATCATTGCTCCCATGAACCTGGTATGGCAATTGGTTGCTTTTGTGTTATTTCGTTTCTTTGATATTGTAAAACCGTCTCCAATCCGTTATTTTGATGCAAAGTTAAAAAACGGTTTTGGCATTATGTGGGATGACCTGCTTGCTTCGGCCTATACGCTGTTTGTGCTTGCCATCCTGATGCGTCTGGTTGGTATCTGAAGGTTAAGCCGGTTTTAGTGTCTATCCAAAATTGGTATTTTCGGGGGCGTCATGACAGAATATTCAGAACAGGAATTTGTGGCGGCAAGCCGCTTGGGTGAAATACTAAAAGCCAAGGGGTGGTTGCTTGGCACGGCCGAGTCATGTACCGGTGGCTTGCTGGCAGGGGCTATTACCTCTGTTTCAGGGTCAAGTGAATGGTTTGATCGCGGTTTTGTGACCTACACGAATGAATCCAAAATAGAGTCCCTGGATGTCAATGCGCAGGCATTGCAAAAATTTGGTGCCGTCAGTGAGCAGGTGGCGATTGAAATGGCTGAAGGAGTACTGAATCGGGCGACCACGGCCACTTGTGCAATTAGTACTACAGGTATTGCCGGTCCCACAGGGGGCACCGAGGGCAAGCCGGTAGGAATGGTGTGTTTTGCGATTGCTTACCGAAAGAAAGAGGGTATTGTGACTTTGCCCTTTACGCGGCAATTTGCCGGAGACAGAACGCAGGTGCGGCGGCAGTCGGTGTTATTTGCGTTAACTACCGCCAGCAAGATTCTGGAAGAAAATTAACCTTGCCTTCTTGCCTTAAAGGGCGGGGCAGCTTGGTAGTGTCTGTGTTGTGATTTGAATCGCAACACAGGCATTTTTATTAGCGGGTTTCAATTGCACGAGCCGCATTGATGGCATCGCGTGTTTGCAGGGCTACGGTTGCGGCGGCCTCTTGCCAGTCGTCACCGCAGCTGGCGTACAGAATGGCACGGGAAGAGTTAATCATCATGCCAGTAGAGCGGGCGTTTTGGCCAGCGTGTACGGTACTGTTGATATCACCACCTTGGGCACCAATGCCGGGTACCAGCAAAGGAACGTCATCGCCTACCCTGGCACGAACTTTTTTAAGTTCCTCAGGAAAGGTTGCGCCAACCACCAGGCCGCATTGGCCATGACGGTTCCATTTTTCTGCTACCAAAGAAGCGACGTGCAGGTACAAGGGTTCACCGTTTGAGGATTCAAAAAACTGCAGGTCGGACCCACCCGGATTTGAGGTGCGGCATAAAATAATCACGCCCTTGTTCTGCCATGCCAGGTAGGGTTCAATTGAATCAAAGCCCATATAAGGATTAACCGTTACGGCATCGGCCTGGTAGCGCTTGTAGGCTTCCTTGGCGTAATGTTCTGCGGTGGTGCCGATATCGCCACGCTTTGAATCCAGCACGAGTGGCAGATGGGGGTAGGTTTTGTGAATATAGTCACAAAGTGCCTCCAGTTGTTCTTCGGCGCTTTCGGAAGCGAAATAGGCAATTTGTGGTTTAAATCCGCAAACATAGGGTGCAGTGGCATCAACAATGCCTTTGCAAAAATCAAATATGGCTTGTTTGCTTTGTTGGATGCAGGGGGGGAAGCGGTTTGGATCGGGGTCAAGTCCTACCATCAATAAGGAGTTGCTATTTTTCCAGGCGGCTTCCAGTTTTTCGGTAAAAGTCATACTAAATCAAATAAATGGGTCGATTGCAATGGCAATCCAGACGATGGTGGTAAATACAATTGCGAGCATGACAGCAGCGCTGCCGAGATCTTTTGCACGCCCCAGTAGTGGATGATGTTCCAGGCTGATCTGATCGGCCAGGGCTTCTAGGGCGGAATTCAGCAATTCAACAATCAGGACACCAACCAGTGTTGCCAGCAGGAACAGGGTTTCAAGCAGGGTGCGGCCCACATAGAACGCCAAGGGCGTCATGATGGCGCACAAGAGTAATTCCTGGCGAAATGCGGCTTCATGCTTGAAGGCGGCCTTTAAGCCCTGTGCGGAATATTGCGCTGCTTTAAAAATGCGCTGTATACCACTTTTGCTTTTAAACGGAGATTCATTAGGTGAGGTCATGGATTTAAAAGTAAAAAGGTACTTGCAACCGGCAAATTGTTACGGTTGATGTTCAATGCATCACAGGTGTTATTGTAGTGCAACTTGCTTGCCAGACCCTTCAATATGCGCTTGGACAGAAAAGAAAAACCCGGGCCATGGCCCGGGTTGATATCGCTACACGGAGGAACGGAGTCCTCCGTTTCGTGAAATGGACAGATTAGAATCCGCCCATTCCACCCATACCGCCCATGCCGCCCATATCAGGCATTGCAGCAGCAGGTTTGTCTTCTACGATTTCGCAAATGGCGGCTTCTGTGGTCAGCAACAGGCTGGCTACAGATGCTGCGTTTTGCAGTGCTGTGCGGGTTACTTTGGTTGGGTCCAGAACACCTTGCTCAACCAGATCACCGTATTCACCGGTAGCGGCGTTGTAGCCAAAGTTGCCTGTACCATTTGCCACATTGTTAACCACAACGCTAGGCTCATCACCAGCGTTGGCAACGATAGTGCGCAATGGGGCTTCGATGGCACGCAGGATCAGCTTGATACCAGCGTCTTGATCAGCGTTGGAACCAGTCAGGCCTTTGATTGCGTTTTTGGCACGGATCAGGGCAACACCGCCGCCAGGAACAATACCTTCTTCAACCGCAGCGCGAGTTGCATGCAGGGCATCTTCAACACGTGCTTTTTTCTCTTTCATTTCAACTTCGGTGGCAGCACCTACGCGGATAACGGCAACACCGCCTGCCAGTTTGGCAACGCGCTCTTGCAGTTTTTCACGGTCGTAGTCGGAAGTGGCTTCTTCGATTTGAGTGCGGATTTGTTTAACGCGAGCTTCAATGTTTGCGCTAACGCCAGCACCGTCGATAATGGTGGTGTTTTCTTTACCCACTTCGATGCGTTTTGCCTGACCCAGATCTTCGATCGTGGCTTTTTCCAGAGACATGCCGGTTTCTTCAGAAATAACGGTACCACCGGTCAGGATGGCGATATCTTCCAGCATGGCTTTACGACGGTCACCAAAACCAGGTGCTTTAACAGCAGTGGTTTTCAGGATGCCGCGAATGTTGTTGACAACCAGTGTTGCCAAGGCTTCGCCTTCAACGTCTTCAGCAATGATCAGCAGAGGACGGCTTGATTTGGCTACTTGCTCCAGTACGGGCAGCAGGTCACGGATGTTGCTGATTTTTTTGTCGAAAATCAGGATGAATGGATCTTCAAGGGCAGCAACCTGTTTTTCCTGGTTGTTGATGAAGTATGGAGACAGGTAACCACGGTCGAATTGCATACCTTCAACAACGTCAAGTTCGTTTTCCAGTGATTTGCCGTCTTCGACAGTGATAACGCCTTCTTTACCTACTTTGTCCATGGCGTTGGCAATGATGTCACCAATAGAAGAATCGCTGTTGGCAGAAATAGAGCCAACTTGGGCGATTTCTTTGCTGGTGGTGCAAGGCTTAGACAGATTTTTCAGTTCTTCGATTGCAGCGGCAACGGCTTTGTCGATACCGCGTTTCAGATCCATTGGGTTGATGCCGGCGGCAACGTATTTCAGGCCTTCTTCTACAACAGCTTGAGCCAATACGGTTGCGGTTGTGGTACCGTCACCGGCGTTGTCGGAAGTTTTTGAAGCAACTTCTTTAACCAGTTGTGCACCGATGTTTTCAAATTTGTCTTTCAGTTCGATTTCTTTAGCAACAGAAACACCGTCTTTGGTAACAGTAGGAGCACCGAAAGAGCGCTCGAGAACTACGTTACGGCCTTTAGGGCCCAGTGTTGTTTTAACAGCGTTTGCCAGTGTGTTTACACCACGCACGATACGAACGCGTGCGTCGTCACCGAATAATACTTGCTTTGCAGCCATTTTGAATTCCTTGATTGTATTTGAGTACTGTCTGCTTTAATTGCAGACAAAATATGCATTAAAATTAAGCAACTACCGCAAGAATTTCGTCTTCGCGGATAACCAGTAGTTCTTCGCCGTCTACTTTAACGGACTGGCCAGCATATTTACCGAACAATACTTTGTCGCCAACTTTAAGGTCTACAGGCAATACTTTGCCGTCTTCTGTTTTTTTGCCTGGACCAACAGCAATAACTTCACCTTGATCAGGTTTTTCAGCTGCGCTGTCAGGGATAACAATGCCTGATGCTGTTTTTAGCTCGTTGTCTAGGCGCTTGATAATCACGCGGTCTTGCAAAGGACGCAATGCCATGGAGAAACTCCTGTTTCTTAGTAAGTTAAATTAAAAAATCGTTAAGGCAGCGATTGTTAGCACTCGTTGCCCTTGAGTGCTAATTATAAGGACGATACTGAAATTTTCAAGAGGTGAATTTTGAAATGTTACATTTTTGTCGAGGATGTCGATTTTTGTTGTCGAATCCCAGGTGTGTGATTTTCAAACTAAACGCCAATCTACATTTGCGATATGCAGCGAATTATTACACGGTACCCGCGTGGTGACGGATAATAGCGGCTACATCATTTTTAATACCATTTTTAGGATCCCCTCATGGAAATCAAAGTCAACTTTCTTGATAAGCTACGCCTTGAGGCAAAGTTCGATGATTTTACGGTAGTGGCCGATCAGCCCATCCGTTATAAGGGCGATGGTTCGGCGCCTGGCCCCTTTGATTATTTTCTGGCCTCATCGGCTTTGTGTGCCGCTTATTTTGTGAAGTTGTACTGCGTGACTCGCAATATTTCTACCGAAAATATCCGACTGTCGCAAAATAATATTGTCGATCCAGAAAATCGATACCAGCAGATTTTCAAGATTCAGGTTGAATTGCCGCCGGATATCCCGGAAGCAGACCGCCGGGGTATTTTGCGTTCCATCGAACGCTGCACGGTGAAAAAAGTGGTGCAAGCAATACCCGAGTTTGTCATTGAAGAGGTCGAGAGTTTAGATGCCAACGCTCAGTCGTTGTTAACTTTGAAGCCGGCTGCTGACGCTAACACATATATTGCGGGCAAGGATCTGCCACTGGAACAAACCATTGCCAACATGTCTAGCATTTTGGCGGGCATGGGCATAAAGATTGAAATTGCTTCGTGGCGCAATATTGTTCCTAATGTGTGGTCGCTGCATATCCGCGATGCGCACTCACCGATGTGTTACACCAATGGTAAAGGGGCGACTAAAGAAAGTGCGTTGGCATCTGCATTGGGAGAATACCTTGAGCGCCTGAATTGCAACTATTTGTATGGCAGTGCATTTTGGGGCGAAGAGATCGCTAATGCACCGTTCGTACATTATCCGAACGAGCGCTGGTTCAAAGCTGGCCCTAACGATGCGCTACCTGTTGAAATTCTAGATGCCCATTGCCTGAAAATTTATAATCCCGACGGCGAGCTTAATAGCTCGCATCTGTACGACACCAACTCCGGCAACGTGCAACGCGGTATCTGTTCGCTGCCGTATGTACGGCAGTCCGATGGCGAAGTGGTGTATTTTCCGTCTAACCTGGTCGAAAACCTATTCGTCAGCAATGGCATGAGCGCTGGTAATACACTGGTTGAAGCGCAGGTCCAATCTCTGTCCGAAATTTTCGAGCGGGCGGTAAAACGTGAAATTCTTGAAGGTGAAATCGCATTGCCTGATGTGCCATCCGAAGTGCTGGCAAAATATCCTAGCATTCTGGCCGGGATTCAGGCGCTGGAAGAGCAGGGCTTTCCGGTGTTGGTCAAAGACGCATCGCTGGGCGGGATCTATCCTGTGATGTGCGTCACTTTGATGAATCCGCGAACGGGCGGTGTCTTTGCCTCGTTCGGAGCACACCCAAGCTTCAAGGTGGCGCTGGAACGGAGCCTGACAGAACTGCTGCAGGGACGCAGCTTTGAAGGTCTGAATGATTTACCCCGGCCCACCTTTGTCAGCGAGGTCGTGACAGACCCAAATAACTCTGTTGAGCACTTCATTGATTCCAGTGGTATAGTGTCGTGGCGCTTTTTCAGCGCCAAAGCGGATTTCGAGTTTGTTGAGTGGGACTTTTCTGGTCAGGGTGAAAACGCGAATGCCCAGGAATCGGCAATGTTGTTAGGCATGCTCAAAGACATGGGCAAAGAGGTATACATGGCCGTGTATGACCAGTTGGGCGCCGTTGCCTGCCGGATTCTGGTGCCCGGCTATTCGGAAATTTACCTGCTAGAGGACTTGCTCTGGGATAACACAAACAAGGCGCTATTGTTCCGCACCGATATCTTGAACTTGCATCGCCTGGATGATACCGCTTTGGCAGCACTGCTAGAACGGCTGGATAGCAACGACCTAGATGAGCACTCTGATATTGCCACCTTGATTGGCATCGAATTTGACGAGAATACGGAATGGGGGCAGCTAACCGTTCTAGAATTAAAATTGTTGATCAATCTTGCCTTGCAGCAATTTGAGGCGGCGCAAGAGCTAGTTGCAGCCTTCCTGCAGTACAACGACAATACGATCGAGCGTGGATTGTTTTATCAGGCCTTGAATGTGGTGCTAGAGGTGCTGCTTGATGGCGAGTTGGAACTGAACGATTACGTGGTTAACTTCCGCCGGATGTTTGGCAACGCTCGAATGGACGCGGTCATGGGTTCAGTAGACGGTAGCGTGCGCTTCTTTGGCTTGACGCCAACCAGTATGAAACTAGAGGGGCTAGACAGGCACCACCGCCTGCTCGACAGCTATAAAAAATTACACGCAGCGAGGGCCAATATGGGGGCCACATGCTGAAGAAATAGGGCAAAGTCAGTAGGCATGGTCAATGCCCTCCGTTGACACGGGGATGATGTGTCCGAGTATCTGGTCCAGACGCGCAACGATGTCCGGATGATACTCGGCTGTCAGACGCAGGAAATTAATCACACTGCCTTTCTTTCGTAAAGTTTAGTTCTTACTGGGACGTTACCTGCAAAATTCAAAACCTTGTGAGACACCAGTTCAAAATCAAGTGGGTTTTTATGTAAGCCATTGATATATAAATGAAAAAAAATTCAACATTATCCGGGATTCGACATTTGTCAAGGATGTTGTTGTCGATTTTCATTCAGTTCGGAAATTACGTCACTGAGTTTGGAAATTTTTGTGCTTTTATTTTGCAGTGTAGGTTATGGCATAGTGATAAAAATAATTAACACAGCTTTTGATTTGTAAATCTGTTTTACAGTTTATATTGCGTATTTTGAATTTAAACGCCAATCGACAGCTTCTCTATGTTCCCGAACTCAAGGGCTGTTCATGGGGTAGGGAGAGATGCTGCTGAGGTTTTCATTAACGTCCAGTTCCCGGCCAATATAAGGGAACGCGCGTTGTGCGCATTGTGGCCGCTCGCACACCCTGCAGCCCATGCCGATGGGTGTGGGAATATCCGGATTGCTGAAGTCCAGCCCTTTTGCATAAACCAGCCGATGGGCATGCGCGATATCGCAACCCAGCGCGACAGCGAAATCTTTTGTTGGTTGTCCGAAGCCGCCTGCCTGACGGCATACGGTACGCGCAATCCACAGGTACACACGTCCGTCGGGCATGCGTGCCAGTTGCCGAAGAATCCGCCCGGGACTGGAGAAGGCTTCGTAGACATTCCATAAAGGACAGGCGCCACCGACACGAGAGAAATGAAAGTGGGCAGCAGACTGGCGTTTTGATATATTGCCCGCGCGGTCCACGCGGATGAAGAAAAACGGTACGCCCGTTGCATCGGGCCGCTGCATGGTGCTCAGACGATGACAAACGGTCTCGAAGCTGACACCAAACCGTTGTCCCAACAGATCAATGTCATATTGCAATTGTTCGGCAGCGGCCAGGAATTGTCGGTAGGGCAGGATCAGCGCTGCCGCAAAATAGTTAGTCAGGCCCAGGCGTACTAATTTGCGTACTGCCTGATTGGAAAAGCGTGGCACGTCCACCATGCGTTCAAGCATGGTGTCTAATTCCAGAAATGCTAATTGTGTTCCCATTTGAAAGGCCCGCTGCCCGGGTGTGAGATGCGGGGGCAGGCTCAGTTGCCGCAGCGCCGGGTTGTAGGCACGTTGCAGACCCTTTTCTGTGGGCAGGGTGTCTACCATAACGCCGTGTTGTTCGCGTAAGCGCTGCGCCAGTCGGTCTGCCAGACCAGGTGTGGGTACGTCAGCCAGCCCCCAGGCGTTATGGCATTGCTCCGCGTGCGCATCAAGTTGCGCGAAATGATTGTGATGGGTAAAGAAAAAGTCGCGTGCTTCCTCGTAGGGTTGTGTTTGTATCAGCAGTGCGTCGGCAGGATTGCCGGGATTCTGATTTTGAAGGGTCATTTTTTCAGTCATGGCTTCCAGACGCTCCGCCGCTTCGCGGTGACGGCGGTGCAGATCAATCAAGACCCGGCCTACAGCCGGCATATTCGTTGAGATCTCGTGTATTTCAGCCTGTGATATTCTGGCCCCTTCATGTCCGCCGAGCGCCGATGCTGGCAGGGTAGCCGCCACTTCGTGCAGCGCAGCGACCATTCGCGTTTGTTCATCGTCTGAAAACGTGTTGACGTCCATATTGAACACTTCGCTCAAACGCCGCAGGACCGGCATGGTCAATGGCCGTTGGTTCTGTTCGATCTGATTCAGGTAGCTGGGTGACAGGCCCAGCATGCGGGCCAGCCCTATCTGGGTCAATTTGCGCTCCTCGCGCAAGCGGCGTAATCGTACGCCCATAAATACTTTTCGCATGGTGGCCATTGAATCTAATACCGGTTTGATAATGCTGATTAAGTAAAAAATTCGCAAAATTTGCAAATATGCAGTATAGGGTTTACCAATATTCGCCTTGTTATTAATGCAATTTCTGATAATTTTGCGTAAACTGCAAATGTTGATTTTAGCGCATTATTTGCATTGTAAAGTAGCGGAGGAATACCATGACACAAGCACCCGAAACAACGGGCTTTAAACCAAAGAAATCAGTGGCCTTGTCTGGCGTTATCGCTGGCAATACCGCACTATGTACCGTGGGTCGTAGCGGTAACGACCTGCATTATCGCGGTTACGATATTCTGGATCTGGCGCAAGCCTGTGAATTTGAAGAGGTCGCTCACCTGCTCATTCACGGCAAGCTGCCTAATAAGGCTGAACTGGCCTCCTATAAACTGAAGCTTCGTCGTCTGCGCGGTCTGCCTGTTCAATTGCAGGATGCGCTACAGGCCTTGCCCGCTTCCAGCCATCCCATGGATGTCATGCGCACGGCCGTATCGGTCCTGGGTTGTGTGTTGCCTGAAAAAGATGATCATAACCTGCCGGACGCGCGCGATATTGCAGACCGTCTGATGGCCAGTCTGGGCTCGGCTTTGCTGTATTGGTATCACTATAGTCATAATGGCAAGTGCATTGATGTCGAAACCAGCGATGACAGTATCGGCGGGCATTTTCTGCATCTGCTGCACGGTGAGACGCCTCCTGATGAGTGGGTCCAGGCCATGCATACTTCGCTGAACCTGTACGCTGAGCACGAGTTCAATGCATCCACGTTCACCTGCCGGGTGATTGCCGGAACAGGTTCGGATATGTATTCGGCCATTACCGGTGGGATCGGTGCATTGCGCGGCCCCAAGCACGGTGGCGCCAACGAAGTCGCTTTTGAAGTGCAAAAACGCTACGAAACTCCGGATGATGCCGAAGCCGATATTCGTCGCCGCGTAGAAAACAAAGAGGTCATCATTGGCTTTGGCCATCCCGTATATACGATTTCCGATCCGCGCAACAAAGTCATCAAAGAGGTGGCCCGCAATCTGTCGGCAACGCAGCAGAACATGAAAATGTTCGATATTGCCGAACGCCTGGAAAGCGTCATGTGGGACATCAAGAAAATGTTCCCGAATCTGGACTGGTTCTCGGCCGTTTCCTATCACATGATGGGCGTGCCTACCGCCATGTTCACGCCGCTGTTTGTGATTGCGCGTACCGCAGGCTGGGCAGCGCACATTATCGAACAGCGTATCGACAACAAAATTATTCGTCCGACCGCCAACTATGTTGGCCCTGAAGATCAAACATTCATTCCGCTAGAAAAGCGTTGATTCCTATGAATACTGAAAACCGCAAGCCACTGCCCGGCACCGGGCTGGATTACTTCGATGCGCGTGCTGCCGTTGATGCCATTGCACCCAACGCCTACGATACGCTGCCGTATACCTCGCGCGTATTTGCTGAAAACCTGGTGCGTCGCTGCGACCCGGCGACACTCACGGACTCACTCAAGCAACTGATTGAACGCAAGCGTGATCTGGATTTTCCGTGGTTTCCTGCACGCGTGGTGTGTCACGATATCCTGGGTCAGACCGCGCTCGTAGACCTAGCCGGGTTGCGCGAGGCGATTGCCAAGCAAGGGGGCGATCCTGCCCAGATCAACCCGGTAGTACCCACGCAGTTGATCGTGGACCATTCGCTGGCCGTTGAGTATGCCGGTTTTGACAAGGATGCCTTTGCCAAGAATCGCGCTGTCGAAGATCGCCGCAATGACGACCGCTTTCATTTTATTAATTGGACCAAGAAGGCGTTCAAAAACGTCGATGTGATTCCACCGGGTAACGGCATCATGCACCAGATCAATCTGGAGCGGATGTCGCCGGTCATTCACAGTCGTGATGGGATTGCCTTCCCAGATACCCTGGTTGGCACTGACAGTCATACGCCCCATGTGGATGCGCTGGGCGTTATCGCCATTGGCGTGGGCGGACTTGAAGCCGAGAGCGTGATGCTGGGGCGCGCGTCCTGGATGCGTTTGCCAGACATTATCGGTGTTGAGCTGACCGGGCAATTGCATCCAGGCATTACCGCCACTGATCTGGTCCTGGCCCTGACCGAGTTTTTGCGTGAGCAGAAAGTGGTCTCGTCTTACCTGGAATTCTACGGTGAAGGCGCGTCCCGCCTGACGCTGGGCGATCGCGCCACGATTTCTAACATGACGCCCGAGTATGGCGCCACTGCCGCGCTGTTTTACATTGACCAGCAAACGATTGATTACCTGAAGCTGACCGGCCGTGATGACGAACAGGTCAGGCTGGTGGAAACCTATGCCAAGCAGACAGGCCTGTGGGCAGACAGTCTGAAAACCGCGCAGTATGAGCGCGTCCTTTCCTTTGATTTGTCAACGGTGGTACGCAATCTGGCCGGCCCGTCCAATCCGCATCGTCGCGTACCCACTTCAGAGCTTGCCAGCCGTGGTATTTCAGGTGTGGTTGAAAACGAACCAGGGCTCATGCCCGATGGAGCGGTGATTATTGCCGCGATTACCAGTTGCACCAATACGAGCAACCCGCGCAACGTGATTGCGGCCGGGCTGTTGGCACGTAACGCCAACGCGCGTGGCTTGGTACGCAAGCCGTGGGTCAAATCATCGTTGGCGCCGGGATCCAAAGCAGTCCAGCTGTATCTGGAAGAGGCCAATCTCTTGCCCGAGCTCGAGAAGCTGGGTTTTGGCATCGTGGGCTTCGCCTGTACCACCTGTAACGGCATGAGCGGTGCGCTGGATCCTGTCATTCAGCAGGAAATTATCGACCGTGATTTGTATGCGACCGCCGTTCTATCGGGCAACCGTAATTTCGATGGCCGTATCCACCCCTATGCCAAACAGGCATTCCTGGCCTCGCCACCGTTGGTTGTTGCTTACGCGATTGCCGGTACGATTCGCTTTGACATTGAAAAAGACGTGCTGGGTACAGACCAGAACGGTCAGCCGGTAACCCTGAAGGATATCTGGCCTACCGATGAAGAAATCGATGCCATTGTGGCCAGTAGCGTGAAGCCAGAGCAATTTCGCAGTGTGTATGAGCCGATGTTTGCGATCAATGTTAGCGATGGTGAATCGGTCAATCCGTTGTATGAATGGCGTCCGCAAAGCACCTATATTCGCTGTCCGCCGTACTGGGAAGGTGCGCTGGCAGGCGAACGCACGCTCAAGAGCATGCGTCCGCTGGCGGTGCTGGGCGACAACATTACTACCGATCACCTGTCTCCTTCCAACGCTATTCTGCCTAACAGCGCTGCCGGAGAATATCTGGCCAAGATGGGTTTGCCGCAAGAGGACTTTAACTCTTATGCAACGCATCGTGGCGACCATCTGACGGCACAGCGGGCCACGTTCGCCAATCCCAAGCTGCTCAATGAAATGGTATTGGAAAACGGTGAGGTCAAACAAGGCTCTCTGGCGCGCATCGAACCGGAAGGTAAAGTGGTGCGTATGTGGGAAGCCATCGAAACCTATATGGAACGCAAGCAGCCGCTGATTATCGTGGCGGGTGCAGACTACGGTCAGGGCTCTTCACGCGACTGGGCGGCCAAGGGTGTGCGTCTGGCGGGTGTCGAAGCGATTGTTGCGGAAGGGTTCGAGCGGATTCACCGCACCAATCTTGTGGGCATGGGTGTATTGCCGCTGGAATTCAAGCCGGGCGTCAATCGCAAGACACTAAACATCGATGGCACGGAAACCTACGATGTGGTCGGTAAGCCAGAACCGCGATCAACGCTGACACTGGTGATTGTTCGTAAAAATGGCGAACGCCTGGAAGTGCCGGTGACCTGCCGTCTGGATACCGCTGAAGAAGTCTCCATCTATGAGGCCGGCGGGGTTCTGCAACGCTTTGCGCAGGATTTTATTGAATCGCCTGTCGCCAGCCAGTCACGATGAAAAGTATGGGGAATGCAATGACACGAGCACCACAGATTAAAATTGCCGCCACCTATATGCGAGGTGGTACCAGCAAAGGTGTGTTTTTTCGGCTGAGTGATCTGCCTGAAGCTGCACAGACGCCCGGTGCCGCGCGCGACGCACTGTTGCTGCGCGTGATCGGCAGCCCGGATCCTTATGGCAAGCAAACCGACGGTATGGGCGGTGCGACATCAAGTACCAGTAAAGTTGTGATTCTGTCGAAAAGCGAGCGTGCCGGACATGATGTTGATTATCTGTTCGGTCAGGTGTCTATCGATCAGCCTTTCATCGACTGGAGCGGAAATTGCGGCAATCTTTCGGCAGCCGTGGGACCTTTTGCGATTAGCAATGGCTTGATCGATGCCGACCGTATTCCGGAAAATGGTGTTGTCACCGTATCTATCTGGCAGGCCAATATCGGAAAGACTATTGTGGCCCATGTGCCCATCACCAATGGTCAGGTGCAGGAAACAGGCGACTTTGAGCTGGATGGGGTGACCTTCCCTGCCGCCGAAGTGCGGCTTGAATTCCTGGACCCGGCCGCAGACGAAGAGGGCGCAGGCGGTGCCATGTTTCCTACCGGCAACCTGGTTGACGAACTGGATGTACCCGGTGTTGGCAAGTTGCAGGCGACCATGATCAACGCGGGTATTCCAACTGTGTTTGTAAATGCCAAGGATATTGGCTTTACCGGCACGGAGCTGCAGGATGATATCAACGGTAACGCCGATACACTGGCCATGTTTGAAACCATTCGTGCGCATGGTGCGCTGCGAATGGGGCTCATTGCCAATATCGAGGAAGCCGCCCGTCGCCAGCACACACCCAAGGTGGCTTTTGTGGCTGAGGCGGCTGATTACACGGCATCCAGCGGCAAGCAGGTGTCCGCTGATAGTATCGACCTGGTTGTAAGGGCGCTTTCCATGGGTAAATTACATCATGCCATGATGGGCACCGCAGCGGTCGCTATCGGTACGGCTGCGGCCATTCCCGGCACCCTGGTCAATCGCGCGGCAGGCGGTGGTGAGCGTGAATCTGTTACCTTCGGTCACCCTTCAGGTACATTGCGGGTGGGGGCACAGGCGATTGAAGTAAACGGGCAGTGGACCGTGAAAAAAGCGCTCATGAGCCGAAGCGCCCGGGTCCTGATGGAAGGCTATGTACGGATTCCGGCTGATGCGTTCTGAAAACGCCAGAAAATTGATTAACTTTTAATATTGTTAAAGAAGGATTTATTGCATGTCGACAAGAAAGCAACTCAGATCACTCGTCGAAGCGCGCCAGGGTATTATCGTTCCCGGTGCATTTAATGCTTTGTCGGCCAAAGTGATTGCCGATCTCGGCTTTCAGGCCATTTATGTGACGGGTGCGGGCGTAACCAATATGTGGTTTGGCATGCCCGACCAGGGATTCATGGGTTTACACGAAATTGCCGAGCATACCGCCAGAATCCGTGACGCCGTAGATGTGCCACTGATTGTCGATGCCGATACCGGGTTTGGTAATGCCCTGAATGTTCGTCACACTGTCCGGGTTCTGGAACGTGCCGGCGCCGACTGCATTCAGTTGGAAGACCAGGTTGCGCCCAAGCGTTGCGGTCATTTCTCAGGCAAAGAGGTGATTTCAACCGAAGAAGCGGTCAGCAAGATCAAGGCGGCGGTCGATGCACGTCAGGATCCTGACTTCCTGATTATGGCACGTACCGATGCGGCAGCCACCCATGGTTTTGAAGCGGCGATCGAGCGAGCCCAGAAGTTCGCCGAAGCCGGTGCCGACATTCTGTTTGTGGAAGCCGTTACAGAGGCCGAGCAAGTGCGCGCGCTGCCCCAGCTTCTTGGCAAGCCGCAGCTGATGAACATGGTGATTGGTGGCCGCACGCCTATTTTCAATGCCGATCAGCTGGCCGAACTGGGCTTTGGCATCGTACTGTATGCCAACGCAGCCTTGCAGGGCGCCGTTACCGGCATGCAGAAAGCCCTGACGGTGTTGCGCGACGAGAAGGAAGTGCAAGAGTCCAGCGACCTGGTCGCGACGTTTGCCGAAAGGCAGCGCCTGGTGAACAAGCCTGAATGGGACGAGCTGGAAAAACGCTACTCCTGAACAAGACCTGGCCTGTTGGTCAGGGTCTTTTTGTATTTCCCATAGTTTCTTTCAATAGCCGCCCCTAATATCGGCCACCTGTCTGGTGGCCGATCGGGGCGCGCTTCTCATCTCATATTCTTCGAGTCCCAAACCGCCTTATTCTCCAGCAAAGTTTGTATTGTCGTTCTGTTGCAGTGTATTTTGCCTGTTTAGTGATCATCATCTTTCATTGACAATAAAGTTGCCATTGCGATTGGCTTCAGCCAGGCCGGCTTTGATTTGGGCTTGAGCTACTGCTGTTTAGCTGGCTGCCATGGCCTGATTGGCGAATATGGTGGTGAAGGTAGTAATAAAGGCGGATATTTGAGTGCGTGTCATGATAACTGTCCTTTAGATTAATGGTTTGGCGGTACCGCTTCAGGAATATTCCTGTAGCTTCGACGAGTGCTTTATTTTTTGGCATCGTCGATGCCGCATTATTAATAGATTAAGGCAATTAATAGAAATAGTATAATAAAAATATACTATCTTTATTATAGGTGGCTGTACAGTTACGGCACGCTCTTCGGTCAGGCCTAAGCTGGCGCCTTTCAAGTTTTTTGGGCCATGGAAAGTGCTTGAACAGGCAAGCTGATTATTAATAGCAGGTTTTATGCAGGCATCAACCATTATGTATTTAAGGTTGATGCCGGGATATGTTAAATAAATGTCGCGATTTAAATAAATATGAAGATGACAATCCTGATTATATGTTTGTGGTTTCAAATTTAATTGCAATTAATGTTGAATTTGAAGTTAACAAAAATAAATGTCATTATGGCTAATCAAGGAGAAAGCATAGCGCAAATCCAGGCTTTTCTTCATTAGCAGCAACTGGCGCTGAATGATGTGTTGCTAGACCCCGCTTCAGATGTGATGCGTCTGGTTCGTGCCCGAGGCTTGCCAACCACCCTGTTTTTTGACGGGCAAGGGCAGTTGCGTGATGTGCATATGGGCGAGATCACGGAAGCGGGCCTGAAAAGTAAAATAGCGCAGCATTTTGTCCAATCCGCTTACCTTGTTACAGATCGCACAACACAGGAGTAAATTTATAAATGTTTGAAAACGCGCCTACCCAAAAATTGAATGTCATTCTGCATGCACCTACGGCTAATGCCCTGCAGCGTGCCCGCAATAATGCACGTAATTTAAAAAAAGAAGTGCCCTTGGCTGATATACGTATTATTGTGAATGCCGAAGCGGTGGCAGCCGCACTGGAAGTTGCGGATGCCAGCCTGGATGAGATTACCTGGATTTGCCCGAATACACTGCAGCGTTTGGGTAAAACCTTGCGTGAACCGCTTAATCTGTTGCCTGATCCGGCGATTCTTGAGCTGGTACGCCTGCAGCAGTCAGGGTGGGTTTATATCCGGGCGTGAATTTTTTACCTAATAAACCGCTTATATGTCTTCGTTATCATCCAGATGGAATTTATGCAGGATGCGGTGCGCCAGTGGTGCCAAAATAATGCCCAGGGTTCCTATGAATATCAGCCCAACAAACATGCTGTAAGCGGCAAAAAAAACCTTGCCGCTAATGCTTTCAGGCAGAATGTAGGGGCCGATGCCGCCAACGATAAGTGCTGTGTTAAGCAAGGCATCGTGCCAATTGACTGGCTCTAGCAACAAGTGGGCAATCACCCCAATCGCGATGGTAACAAACATGACCAGCAATGCATACAGGACATGAGCCAGTAGACGATTCCTGAAATGCCTGGCAGGCAACAAAGGTTGTTTTTTTGATTCGTACATTTTTTGAAGCCATGGAAGAATAGGCCGGCTTAAGTATTGTTCATATTGTTTGCAGAGTGGGTATTCTCTTTGTTTTCGTGGCTCGTGATGGCGCTGATTCCGATCTTACTAATCGTGTCGGTATCTGTCAAACTTTTATCATTAGGTGGCAACTTTGCTTAGGGGATGGATACCAACAGGAAGAAATGGTAGCCTAACTAAATCGGCAGACATGAATGCCGGCTTTAATGACTTCAATATTTTTTCTTGATTTTTAATGGAATTTAATCAATGAGTGATCTTTTTTCGGGCTATGATTTGGCCGGCCTGCATTTGAATAATCGTATCGTGATGGCACCCATGACCCGTTCCAGGGCGACCAATGCGGCCGCTGATGAGCAAACAGCCCTGTATTACCAGCAAAGAGCCAGCGCAGGGCTTATTATCTCTGAAGGCTCACAAATTTCCCGCCAAGGGGTGGGATACCTGTTTACGCCTGGCATGCATAGCCCCGAGCAAACTGAAGGCTGGAAGAAAGTAACCTTGGCAGTGCATGAAAAAGGTGGAAAAATTTTCAGTCAGCTTTGGCATGTGGGTCGCGTTTCCCATGTTTCTTTGCAGGAAAATGGTGCGGCCCCGGTTGGGGCAAGTAATAAAATCGCTGAAAACACTACAGCATTTGCCTATGACGAGAATGCTAATCCTGGCAGGGTTCAGGCCAGCCAGCCTCGTGCCTTGTCTACAGAAGAGGTGATGGGTGTGGTTCAGGATTTTGCAAATGCGGCAGTCAATGCCCGTGAAGCCGGTTTTGATGGGGTGGAAATTCATGGCGCCAATGGCTATTTGATCGAACAATTCATTAATGCCGGCATCAATACCCGTGATGATCGATATGGCGGTGGAACTGTTGAGGGACGTTTGGCTTTTGTCCTGGAGGTGGTTGATTCAGTAGTGGCCAAAATTGGCAGCCAGCGCGTAGGTATTCGTCTGTCACCGTTTAACCGGATTTTTGATATGTTCGCCTTTGAAGGTGAAGCGCAAACCTGGCTGGAACTGGCTCGTCAGCTGTCTGCCAGAAATTTGGCCTATGTTCATCTCAGCAATCGCAAGGCTATTCTCAATAATACGAATGGCAAGGCATTTCTTGAGCAGTTCAGGAAAGCCTATAGTGGTACTTTGATTTTGGCGGGCGAATACACCAAGCAAGAAGCGGAAAGGGACTTGAAGGAAGGCCTGACAGATCTGGTTGCTTTTGGGCGTCCGTTTATTTCCAACCCTGATTTGGTTGAGCGATTGAAAAACGATTGGTCTTTGACACCATTTGATATTGCCACTTTTTACGGGGGTGGCCAGGAAGGGTATACCGATTATCCGGTTTACGGGGAAGTGGCCGATCAAGTGGCCAGCTAATCTACTGCTTGAAAGCGTAAAGCGTTTCTTATTGGTGGTGCGCTTTACGATGGCATGGAATGAATGTGAAAAGCTTGCCTTGTTTGGCGCAAGCATGCAGAATAATTCATTAAACGGCAATAGATAGTCATAGCGTGTTTTTCTTCAATAAAAAATTTACAGGCGAGTACATGAAAAAATCTCTTATTACATTTGCCATGAGTGCATTGTTAGGTAGCAGTGTTGCCATGGCACAAGCGGTTTCGGTTGATACCCTGTCAAACGGTGTCAGGGTTGAACACACCAAAGTGGGTGAGGGGGCCAGTCCCAAGCCTACCGATACCGTTAAGGTTCACTATCGTGGAACCTTGCTTGACGGTACCGAATTTGATTCCTCCTACAAACGCAATGAGCCCATTTCATTTCCCTTGAGCCGGGTTATTCCCTGTTGGACAGAAGGTTTGCAAAAAATGAAAGAGGGGGGGTCTGCGGTATTGTTTTGTCCCTCCCGTTCTGCTTATGGCGAGCGTGGTGCGGGTAGCGCGATTCCCCCCAATAGCGATTTGAAATTTGAAGTCGAGTTGCTTAAAGTCAATTAAGTTTGATGCTGAAAAACCTGTTTTCTTGCCTGCCCGTGAATACGGCAGAAGAGTCGTTTGATGAACTTCTGAATGTGCCGGGCCTGCGTATTGAGCGTATTGTGTCGCATGGGCAGGCCAGTCCGCCTGGGTTTTGGTACGAGCAGGCGTGGGATGAATGGGTGCTTGTGGTGCAGGGTGAAGCGCAGTTGCAAATAGATGGAGAAAGTGGCGTGCGCATGCTGGCAAAAGGTGACCATTGCTGGTTACCTGCCGGATGCCGGCATCGAGTGGCATCAATCTCGCAACATGAGCCTACCATATGGCTGGCAGTTCACCGCTAATGGTGGACTGGCAGTTCAGTTGGTGGGTGTCTTTAGCCTGTTTTTCTGCAGCATTATTGGCAGAAAAACGAGTAAAGGTATCGCTGATTTTCCGGTTAGCGAATAAAGCGTTTCAGCACATCCCGGAACAGGGGGGTATTGGCTTGCTCAAGCCATTCGAAGGCAACCATTTCCCGCGAAACGATTTCTGCGCCGTTTTGTTGCAAGCGTTGCAGCGCTAGCGCTTTATCCCGGGCATTGCGTGATCCAACCGCTTCATCAACAATAAACACCTTGCGGCCAGCAGCCAGCAGGTCCAGGGCGGTTTGTTGAACGCATACATGCGCTTCGGTCCCAATCATAATCCATTGCTTGCGTTCTGAAAATGGTGCGTTTAGCAGGCTTTTTCCGGTAACTGCCGAGAAATGGACTTTTTCCAGCACTTGTGCTTCGGGTATGCGCGAGCGTAAATTTGCTTCGGTATGACCCAGACCTTTGGGGTATTGCTCTGTTGCCAGAACAGGTATGCCAATGGCTTGGGCCACATCTACCATCCAGGTGGCCCAGTGAAGTACCTCCTGCCCTTTATCTATTGCGGGCAACATGCGGCTCTGTATATCAACTACCAATAATAATGATTCTGCAGCCTTGATTCGCATGAAGTCTCCTTTGTGCATGACAGGGTTATGCGCAGAGGGAGCGGATAACCCTGTCGTTCAGGATGGTAGGCTGTTAATTGCCCGGTATTACATTAGGCCAGGCGGGTTAGCCAGCCGTGGGTGTCTTCTTCTACACCATATTGGATGCCGGTTAATTTATTGCGCAAGGCGGTTGTTACTTTGCCTGCTGGGGCATTCTCGTCGCCAATCGTGAAGTCTTTGCTTTTCAGGGCGCAGATGGGGGCGATAACAGCAGCGGTACCGCAAGCGAAAACCTCGGTGATCTCACCCGAATTGATGCCGTCACGCCATTCTTGCAAAGCTACCCGGCGCTCTTCAACCTTCAGTCCCATGTCTTGAGCCAGTTGGATAAGGCTGGCACGGGTAATGCCTTTAAGAATGCTGCCTGATGGTTTGGGAGTGATAAGTGTCCCATCTTTGCGTACCAGGAAGATATTCATGCCGCCCAGTTCTTCTAGATAAGTATGCTCTTCGGCATCCAGGAACAGGACCTGTGAGCAATTATTGGCATAGGCTTCCTGTTGTGGCAACAAAGAAGCAGCATAGTTACCACCGCATTTGGCCTCTCCGGTACCGCCTTTGCCAGCACGTGAAAATTCGGAGGCTAGCCAGATGGAAATAGGTTGCATGCCCTTGGCAAAATAAGAGCCGGCAGGGCTGACAATTACATGATAAGCGGCGCGTTCTGCAGAGCGAACACCCAGGAAGCTTTCATTGGCAATCATGAACGGGCGGATATAGGCACTGGTTTCAGGGGCACTGGGCACCCAGGCTTTGTCGACGCTAATCAGTTGTTTCAGGGACTCAATGAACAAATCTACAGGAAGTTCGGGCAGTGCCAGGCGGCGCGCAGACAATTGAAAGCGTTCTGCATTTGCTTCAGGGCGGAAAGTCCAGACTGAACCATCTGCATGACGATAGGCTTTCAGGCCCTCAAAGATTTCTTGGGCATAGTGCAGGACCGAAGCGGCCGGATCCAGTTGTAAAGGGCCATAGGGAACAACGCGTGCATCGTGCCAGCCTTGTTCGCGACTCCAGTCAATGGTGGCCATATGATCGGTGAAGTACTTGCCAAAACCTGGATTTTGCAAGATGGCATTGCGCTCTGCCTCGGGTAATGGATTGGGATTGCGGTTAATTGTAAATTCAACTTGATTAGCAGACGTAGTGTTCATGATGAATGAGGCTTTGTATAAATGGGTCAAGTGGCAGTATAGGTGCTTGCCGTGTATATGACAAAATGATAACAAATTCAATTATAGGGCTTAAATGCAGGACGACAAGCAATATATGCCGCAACCGCTAAACTCATCTATGCGCTTGTCGCAACCTTGTAATTTATGGGATTAAAAAAGTTTCATTCCTTATCCAGGCTTGTTTTTTTTGAACCAGCGCTGTTGTTGGGAAAATCCCTGTTGACAGATGGTTTATTTGCCAAAATCGTTGAATTTAGAATTAAAAACACTGCTTTTTCGCTTAAAAGCAGTGTTTTTTTGTATTAACTTATTTTAATAAGTTATGGAAATTAATTAATAAATTAGAATGCGCTGCATTAAAACAACATTATTACAATAATTTACAATTTAAGTGCAAATAAAAACCATTTACTTCATCCCGGTGAAAAAAAATCACTGCGATTGTTGCAGTGTGATGTGAATAAATATCATGAAGATATAGTGAAGATAAGGGATTGTTACTTTCCTTGAATATCATAAATTGATGGTTGTTGAAAAAAATTGTTACTTAATTGATTTGTGAAAATAAATTATTAAAAATATTAGTAATGTTATAAAAAATATTTATTAAATAAATCAAAATTTATAAACTTAAATCGGTCAGTGCTCATGTTTCTAAAGTAACTTTCTAGTGTTATCGTTCTCCCCAAAAGTTACATGTATTTCTATTTTTAATATAGACCGCATTAAGTTTGTTTTCTGTTTTTGCTGTAGCAATTTATGTATTTGTAAGGCAATCAAAAGATGATGAGTATAGGTGCGGTATTTCTATTCTATTGTTTGGAGAGCGCTACAAATGAACCATATCTACAAGTCTGTTTGGAATGAACATACAGGCGCCTACGTTGCCGTATCTGAAACAACTAAAACCAAAGGAAAACGCAGCGGCAGTATTCTTACCAAAACAGTGGCAGCCGGTATCTTAAGTTTTTGTATTACCGGTGGTGTTGCCAACGCACAGTCAAATCCAAACATCAACAATGTCTCAAACCTGTCCACAACAGCAGCCTTGTCACCCGTTCTGGGTATTGTCGGTGGATTGACCGGTTCACAAGGGGCAACAGCGACCAATCTGCTTGGCGGGGTGCTTGATCCGGTTCTTGGCGTGGTCGGTGGTCTCACTGGCGGACAGGCTTCAGGCTCTGCTTTGGGTGGTTTGCTTGATCCCGTCTTGGGGCTGGTGGGTGGCTTGACCGGCGGAAATGGCGGTTTGCTGGGTGGTGGCAGTGCTGGCACCGGTGCGATTACCGATGTGCAGGGAACGGTTGGCCGCTTGGTAAACAACACCGCACTGACGCCAGTGGGTGGTTTGGTCAACGGTCTGGTTGATCCACAAACGGGCGCTTTGGCACCTGTTACCGGCCTGGTGAATGATTTGACCTCTGCTAGCGGTCCTTTGGCTCCGGTGGGTGGTTTGGTCAATGGCTTGGTCGGCGATCAGGGCGCACTGACACCAGTTGTAGGTACGGTTAACAATCTGTTGGGTGGCCTTACGGGTGGCTTGACTGGTGGTACCCAAGGTGGTCCGCTGGATCCTGTTTTGGGTCTGTTGGGTGGTTTGACAGGTGGCCAAGCGGGTAGTGGAACCGGTGGCTTGCTGGATCCCGTTTTGGGACTGGTGGGTGGCTTGACCGGCGGAAATGGCGGTTTGCTGGGTGGTGGCAGTGCTGGCACCGGTGCGATTACCGATGTGCAGGGAACGGTTGGACGCTTGGTAAACAACACCGCACTGACGCCAGTAGGTAGTTTGGTCAACGGTCTGGTTGATCCACAAACGGGCGCTTTGGCACCTGTTACCGGCCTGGTGAATGATTTGACCTCTGCTAGCGGTCCTTTGGCTCCGGTGGGTGGTTTGGTTAATGGCCTGGTTGGCGATCAGGGCGCACTGACGCCAGTTGTAGGTACGGTTAACAATCTGTTGGGTGGCCTTACGGGTGGCTTGACTGGTGGTACCCAAGGTGGTCCGCTGGATCCTGTTTTGGGTCTGTTGGGTGGTTTGACAGGTGGCCAAGCGGGTAGTGGAACCGGTGGCTTGCTGGATCCCGTTTTGGGACTGGTGGGTGGCTTGACCGGCGGAAATGGCGGTTTGCTGGGTGGTGGCAGTGCTGGCACCGGTGCGATTACCGATGTGCAGGGAACGGTTGGCCGCTTGGTAAACAACACCGCACTGACGCCATTGGGTGGTTTGGTCAACGGTCTGGTTGATCCACAAACGGGCGCTTTGGCACCTGTTACCGGCCTGGTGAATGATTTGACCTCTGCTAGCGGTCCTTTGGCTCCGGTGGGTGGGTTGGTCAATGGCCTGGTTGGCGATCAGGGCGCACTGACACCGGTTGTAGGTACGGTTAACAACCTGTTAGGTGGCCTTACGGGTGGCTTGACCGGTAGTACCGGTACAGGCAGCACTGGACTGGGTGGTTTGTTGGGTGGCTTAACGGGTAATACCGGTACTGGTACAGCTGGCTCTGGTGGTTTGCTGGGCGGTTTGCTTGGTGGGTTAACCGGTGGTGCTCAAGGTGGTTCAGGTAATGTGCTTGATCTGGCTACTGGAATTACCCTGCCCCAGAATCAGCTTGGCAATACACTTGATGCCGTCTTGACACCTGTCCTGAAACCGGTTGAAGGCTTGGTTAACTCATTGTTAGGCACTTTGTCACCAGTCGTTAATCCAGTTGTAGGCGTAGTTAATGGCGTTACAAGCGGTTTGGGCATTGAGCTGCCACAAAACCTGAATCTGGATCTGGTTGATGATCTCTCATTGGCATTGCGTGGTGAACAACCACTGGATCTGGCACTTCTAGAGTCTGATGGCAATATTTTGGGATTGGTACAGCCAGCCGCTGCGCCTACCCCCGGCACTCCAATCCCAGCCCCCGTTGTCGGTGAAATCGCGATTGGTGGTGGAGAAGTAAACGGTTTGGGTACGGGTGCCATAGCAACAGCCAACGGTGCCGGCGCAATCGCGATTGGTGATGGCGCTAATGCCAACGGTGCCTTGACGACAGCATTGGGTACAGGAGCAGCAGCTACTGCCGAGGCGACTGTGGCTCTGGGTGGTGCAGCTTCTGCAGCCAAAGCAGGTGGTACTGCTGTGGGTGCTGGGTCTTCCGCCGCAGGAGAAGGTGCTACCGCTCTTGGTTTAGGTGCTTTGGCAACAGTGAACAATGCGGTGGCAGTTGGATCGCTTGCTAAAGCGACCGCAACAAATGCAGTTGCGTTGGGTACAGGTTCTATTGCCGATGAAGTCAATACGGTTTCTGTTGGTTCTGCTGGCAACGAGCGTCGTATTACCAATGTAGCAAATGGCACGAAAGCTTCTGATGCCGCTACGGTTGGACAATTGACACCAGTTGTTAATGCACTGGGTGGCGGTGCTGTCGTTGCCGCCAATGGTACGGTTACAGGCCCAACCTATAATGGTTTCTCTGATGCCAGCCAGTCATTTAATAACGTGGGCAGTGCCTTGTATTACCTGGATGCCCGTGTCACAGACCTGGAAAATAACGGTGTAGGTGGTAATAATCTGGTTCAGCAAGATGCCACTTCAAGAGACATTACCGTTGGTAAAGAAACCGATGGTACTAAAGTGAACTTCGCGAACAATGCCAGTCAAGCCCGTAAGCTTGCTGGTGTAGCAGCCGGTGCCGTAACTAATACCAGTACCGAAGCTATCAACGGAACGCAATTGCATGCAACCCAAAAAGCTATCGCGGATGCTTTAGGTGCAGGGACTACCATTGTTAATAATCTGGATGGCTCTGTAATAATTACACCTACCTACAATATTAATGAAGTTACTCAAGGTGGTATTGTTAATAATTCCTACAACAATGTTGGCGATGCTTTCAATAGCGTCAGTAACTCCGTAACCAATCTGTACAATCAGGTTAATGATGGCAAGATTGGTCTGGTACAACAAGCCTCACCCAACGCAGCCATTACAGTGGGTAAATCTACCGGTGGAAGCGAGGTTGACTTCAGGAATGAAAGTGGTGATGCCCGTCGCCTGACCGGTGTGGCCGAAGCGGTTGAGGGTACCGATGCGGTTAACCTTGATCAGGTTACCCGTATGGTTCAAGGTGCAACACCGGTTGATCTGACTGAAGTTCGCAACGATATTTCTTCCTTGCGTAGTGATGTCCGCCGCGTTGAAAAACGCGCTGATGCCGGTGCGGCAACAGCCATGGCAGTGGCCGGCTTGCCACAGGCTTACATGCCAGGCAAGAGCATGGTTTCCATGTCAGGTGGCGTTTATGCTTCCGAGTCTGGCTATGCCCTTGGTGCATCTACCGTTACCGAAAACGGCAAATGGGTTATTAAAGGTAGCGTAGCCGGTTCCTCACGCGGCCAAATGGGTGCAACGATTGGTGCTGGTTACCAGTGGTAATGCTAGGCTAGGGCTTCGGCCTTAGTCTTTGTTGTCAAACGCTAAAAACCGCTATCCCTTAATCGGGGTAGCGGTTTTTTTTATAGAAATCCATACCTTTTTGGTATGAATGGCAATAAATTCCGTATTAGACCCATCTTGCCTGTGCTTATATACTCTTGAAATATTAATGAAAAGAATTATTTCATCAGAGGACAAGATGGACGCAACGATTGTTGAAGTTAACACCCGGATTTTGGATATCCCCACTATCAGGCCACATAAAATGTCTGTGGCAACCATGCATTGCCAAAGCATTGTTCTGGTTAGTATCAAGACTTCTGATGGCATTGAAGGTATCGGAGAGGCAACAACCATTGGTGGCCTCAATTATGGTGGTGAAAGTCCTGAAAGCATCAAGACAAATATCGACAGTTATTTTGCTCCCCTGATTATTGGCCAATCAGCCACTAAACTGGCTGCCTTGCGCAAGCTGGTTAATAAAACGATTAAAGATAACCGTTTTGCCAAGTGTGCGATTGAAACCGCTTTGTATGATGCGTATGCCAAGCGTCTGGGTGTTCCGCTAAATGCCTTGTTTGGTGGAGTGGTGGCCAATGAAATTGGTGTGGCCTGGACGCTGGCCAGTGGCGATACCCAGAAAGATATTGCAGAAGCCGAGCAGATGCTTGAGACGCGCCGGCATAATATATTCAAACTTAAAATAGGCATGCGTTCGCCTAAAGACGACATCAAGCATATTGCAGCTATTAGAAAAGCGGTGGGTGATGATGTCAGTATTCGGATTGATATTAATCAGGGATGGTCTGAAACCCAGGCAGTACAAAATCTTAGGGCTTTGGCTGAGGTTGGCGTAGAGCTGGTAGAACAGCCCATTCATGAGAAAAACCTGGCCGGCATGCAGCGTTTGACTGCACTGGGTATTGTGCCAATTATGGCGGATGAATCCCTGAAAGGTCCGGAAGACGGATTTGCGCTTGCTTCACGGCACTGTGCTAACGTTTTTGCCATCAAGATTGAACAGGCAGGAGGCCTGCAAAATGCCCGTGATTTGATTGGCATTGCCCAGGCTGCCGATATTGCCCTTTATGGTGGCACAATGCTTGAAGGCTCCATTGCAACCATTGCTGCTGCACATTTGTTTTCTACCTTAAACAATCTTGAGTGGGGTACTGAATTGTTTGGCCCGCTTTTGCTGAAAGATGAAATTCTGGCGACACCACTGGATTACAGCAATTTCACCCTGAAAATTCCAACGGGCCCAGGACTGGGTATCACCCTGGATGATGACAAGGTTAATTTTTACACAAGAAAATAATGATTTGGCAAGCGTTGTAAATTTATTTGGATTTTTAATCACTTCACAAAAGGAAGAGACATTATGAGTAAAGAGTCTGTTGCCGCCTTACTGGCACAAATGCAAAAAACAGAAAGCCCGGTTGAAGATGAACGCATCAAGGCGATCATCAATCGTATTATTAGCGATTTGTTCAATACGATTGAAGATTTTGATGTCACGCCTAGCGAGTTCTGGACTGCCTTGAATTTCCTGGGTAACAGTGGACAGGAATTTGGCCTGATCGCAGCTGGTCTTGGCTTTGAGCGTTTGCTGGATATCCGTCTGGACGAGGAAGAGGCTGCGGCCGGTATTTCCGGTGGTACACCACGTACCATTGAAGGTCCTTTATATGTTGCCGGCGCGCCCGAATCGGTTGGCTTTGCCCGTCTGGACAAAGATGGTGAAATTGGCGAGGCACTGGTGATGGAAGGTGTGGTGCGTGATGAAGCAGGTAATCCGCTGAAAAATGCCTTGGTTGAAGTATGGCACGCTAACCATTTGGGCAATTATTCCCATTTTGACCCTTCACAGGAGCCGTTCAACCTGCGTCGCAGCATTCGTACCGATGAAAACGGCCGTTACTGTTTCCGCAGTGTGTTGCCGGTTGGATACAGCGTACCTCCGGGTGGAGCAACCGATGTGATTCTGAAAAAACTGGGTCGCCATGGCCATCGTCCTGCGCATATCCATTTCTTTGTGACTGCCGAAGGCCAACGCAAGCTAACAACTCAGATCAATATTGATGGCGACCCATACTTGTGGGATGACTTTGCTTTCGCAACACGTGAAGGATTGGTTCCTGAGGTCAAGAAAGAGTCTGATCCTGAGGTGATCAAAAAATATGACATGAATGGCCCATTCTCGCATATTCAATTCAATTTTGATCTGCATGCTGAACGCAAGGATCTGATTGGTACCGAAGTAACCCGCGCTCGCGCACAAGCCTAATGCTTACAACCTTCCAGCACGGCTGGGAGGTATTGCCTAAAGGGCTGCTCATGTTTTTCAGGCAAGTACTTTACCTGCCTGAAAAACATGAGTAAATAAAAACCAAGTCGCTGGATGTGTTTTCAGCGACTTGGTTTTTTTTATGCTTGCGGGGCCGGTCAGGCCCGCGTTTGCAAGCGGTATTTCCAAGGTGTTGTGCTGGTGGCAGTGCCGGTTTGCCTGTTTGGGCAGGGAATGCCTGTGGATGCCGCAGTTGTTCAGCCTGAAGGAAATAACGGTGTTATCCCTTTAAAAAAGCCTCCAGGGCATGATTGAACGCTTCGCTTGCCTCGATATTGGACAAGTGTGAGGCATTCAGGTCAACCCGGCTGGCACCGGCAATTTTTTCTGCCATGGCATCCGCATCGGCTACGGTGGTTACCGGGTCATGGGTACCTGCCACAATCAGGGTAGGGGTTTTGATCTGTGCTATTTGATCGCGTAAATCCGCCTTGGCCAAGGCCTCGCAGCAAGCGGCATAGCCTTCGGCATCGGTCTGGCGCAAGCCATCAATCAAATTGTTCACAATCGCCGGGTTAGCCTGTACAAAACTTTCAGTAAACCAGCGGCCTGCAGAGCCATCAGCAACGGGATTCATACCTTGGGCGCGAACCAGAGCTGCGCGGTCATTCCAGCCGGCTTCCTGCCCGATTTTGGCGGCCGTGTTGCAGATAACCAGTTTTTCCAGGTTTTCAGAAGCATTGATGCCCAGCCATTGGCCAATCAGGCCTCCCATGGAAATACCGCAAAAGTTGAATTTCTCGATGCCCAGGGCACGGGTAATTTGCAGTACATCATTACCCAGTTGATCAAGCGTGTAAGGGCCTTTGTTTTTGGCCGATCCGCCATGTCCGCGGGTATCGTAGCTGAATACACGATAATTTTTGCTGAAATAATCTACCTGGCTGGCCCACATGCTGTGGGTGGTGCCCAGTGAGTTTGAAAAAAACAGAACCGGGCCGTCTTCAGGGCCGCTTAAGCGGTAATTGAAGGTTTCATTGTTGATCTGGATGGTGCTCATGGGATATATCCTGTTGCTGAAAAAGAAAAACAGCAAACCAGGTTTGCTGTTACAAGATTGTTTAGGCGGCAAGTATGCAAGTTAGATGGCGGAAGGGTGCCTGCATAGTGCTGTTACCTTGATATCCATATATGGGAAAAGAGGTAGGCCAGATAAAAGCGTATGCAGTTCTTCATTGCTTTCGACATCAAAAATACTGACATTTTTATATTCACCTACCACGCGCCAGATATGAGCCCATTTGCCAGAGCGTTGTAATTCTTGAGAGTAGGCTTTTTCTGTTGCCTTGATTTCATTGGCCACTTCTACGGGCATATCATTAGGGATATTTACGTTCATTTCAACCATGTAAAGCATATGAGTTCCTTTTAAAAAGATGAGCCGTGAGTATTCATTTTACTCAGTTTGCGGAAATTCCTGTTTCCTTGATGATTTTTTGCCATTTAGTGGTTTCATCCTGTAGATAGGATTTCAGTTCATCGGGGGTACTGCCGATTTTTTCCGCACCAATGGTTGCAAAGGTTGTTTTGACTTTTTCTGAATCCATGGCATTTAGCATGGCTTTATTCAGGGTCTGGATAATCTCGTCAGGCGTGCCCGCTGGTGCAAAGGTGGCAAACCAGGGGGTTAGTTCATAACCGTCAAGCCCGCTTTCTGAAACAGTGGGCAGGTTGGGCAGGGTAGAAGAACGTTTCGCTGTTGTAATTGCCAAGGCCTTGAGCTTGCCAGCATCGATATGCGGCTTGGCAGAGGTAATGCTGTCGAACATGTAATCTACCTGTCCGCCCAGTAAATCAGTCACGGCCGGGCCACTGCCACGGTAAGGCACGTGCAGCATGTCCAGTTCGCCCAAGTAGTTAAACAGGGCGCCTGCCAGATGAATGGAAGTGCCCACGCCGGCTGAAGCATAAGTGTATTTGCCTGGATTTTCCTTGGTTTGCGCTATCACGTCCTTGACAGAGTTGATGTCATTGCGGGTGGCTTGAGTGACCAGGATGTTGGGGACGGCCGCCAACAGTGAAATGGGCGCAAAGTCCTTGATGGGGTCATACGTGAGTTGTTTGTATAAAGAGGGATTGACGGCCATGCCATTGGCCACAATCATGATGGTGTAACCATCGGGTTTGGCACTGGCAACCTGGGCAGCGCCAATATTGCCACCTGCGCCAGGCTTGTTTTCAACAACAATGGATTGGCCTAGCTCTTTGCTCATGGCTTCACCCAGTGTACGTGCAATAACGTCCATGGCGCCGCCTGGCGGGAAGGGAACTATCCAGGAAATCGGGCGTTCGGGATAGGCAGCCAGTGCGGTGTTGGAAAGGGCAAGCAAGCTACTGGCTGTGGCAAGCGTTAATATTTTTTTGGCCACAAATGAACGGTTACGGTTTCGCATCAAGGAAATCTCCTGGTTTTTTAAGTATGGAATATATCCATGCAATTTGAATGCAGGTGCTGGATATAGCCATATGTTTTAATATAAGTGAATTAATTATCCTTGTAGTTTTTTCTGCTGTCTAAGACTATATTTATAGGTTTCGATACTTTAAAGGTATGGGTTATGGAGTTAAGGCAAATTCGCTATTTTCATTGTGTGGCGCGGGAACTCAGTTTTACCCGTGCTGCCAAGCTGTTGCATATTGCCCAGCCCCCGCTAAGCAGGCAGATCAAGCTGCTTGAGGAAGAGTTGGGGGTAAAGGTTTTTGAACGCCAGGGACGGGGTATTCGTCTGACTGATGCGGGCAAGTATTTCATGGATCATACCCAGAAAATGACGCAGCAGCTGGAAGAAACCATTAAGGCCACGCAGAGGATTGGTAAAAAGGACCGTATCTGGTTCGGGGTGGGGTTTGTGCCTTCCACACTTTATGGATATATGCCCGATTTTATCCGCGAGTTAAGGAATCTGAGTGCCAAGGTGGAAATTGGCTTGGTGGAAATGACCACCTTGCAACAGTTTGAGGCCTTGAAAATGGGGCGCATAGATCTGGGCATGGGGCGTATTAAATTGAATGATCCTGAAATTGCACGTTTGGTTCTGCTGGACGAGCCCTTGGTGCTTGCCGTCCCCCGGCATCATCCGCTGGCCAGTCTTTCAGGTATTGGCGTCAATGAAATTTTGCAGGAACCCCTGATTGTGTATCCGGCTTCCCCTCGCCCCAGTTATGCCGACCATGTGCTGGATTTGTTCAGTCAACACGGCTATACACCCAATGTGGTGCAGGAGGTCAATGAGTTGCAGACGGCAATTGGCCTGGTGGCCGCCGGTATTGGTGTGTCGCTGGTGCCCGAATCGGTAAAGCGCTTGCTGCGGGATGATGTGGTGTATATTGATTTCAATGCGGCAGGGTTTACGTCGCCGGTCATGATGAGCTGGCGAAAAAGTGATGAGTCAGTGTTTTTGAAGGAAGTGGTGGCGCTGGCTAAAAAAATGGCAATGCTATAGCGGTAAGGCGGTATTCAACAGGAAATGCCAAGGGTGTTTTCAAAGGAGGTTGATATGCAGCATGATCCGGTTTCAGACAATCTGGTCCCCGATTTGCAGAATTACAATGTTTTTGACTGCGATCCGGCCTTGAAAGAAGCCCTTAAGGCTTTGGGGGCATCGTGGGCCATGGATGATTGTCACGAGTATGGTGGGCAGATGGGTTCAGCTGCTGTTTTGCAGCATGCCGTCAACGCCAACAGACATCCACCTGTTTATAAAACGATTAATGACGCAGGCGGTCAAGCTGCCGGGGTTTCTTTTCACGACAGTTGGCACGTGTTGTTGCGCAGCCTGTTTGAGCAGGGCGTTCATTCCGATGCCTGGCAAAGCAATGCCCATGTCAGGCGCGCTGCACTGTTCTATCTGCACGCTCAGGCCGAAGCAGGCAGCCTGTGTCCGGTCACCATGACTTTTGCTGCCATTCCTGCCTTGAAGCGTGAGTCCTGGTTTGAGGACCTGATCCCTCATTTGTTCAGTCGGGAATATGATTCGTCCGACCAGCCCCTGGAGGGCAAGAAAGGCATGATGATTGGCATGGGCATGACTGAAAAACAGGGAGGCTCTGATGTGCGCGTCAATACCACGATTGCGCAACCTGCAGGCCAATATAAGCAAACCAATACCTATTGCCTGAACGGCCATAAATGGTTCTTTTCTTCGCCACTCGCTGATGCCCATCTGGTATTGGCGCAACTAAATGGCGAATTAAGCTGCTTTTTTGTTCCTCGCTGGTGCCCGGATGGTAGCCTGAACGGGGTGAAAATCCAGCGTCTTAAAGACAAGATGGGCAACCGTTCCAATGCCAGTGCCGAGGTCTTGTTGCAAAATGCCTGGGCCTTGCCAGTGGGTGAACCGGGGCGGGGCATCCAGGCGATTATCAAAATGGTCACGCAAACTCGGCTTGATTGTGTGTTGGGGAGCACTGGCTTGTTGCGCCAGGCGGTGGTACAGGCCGTGCACCATGCCCGTCATAGAAGGGTATTTGGCAAATTGCTGGTTGATCAGCCACTGATGCAAATGGTGTTGTGCGATCTGGTGCTGGAAAGTGAGGCGGCCATGTGGTTGTCCATGGTTCTTGCGCATGCAGTGGAAAACCGGCATTCAAGCCTGTCCCGGGCCTATGCCCGGATCGTGACGCCCGCTGCCAAATTTTGGGTATGTAAGCGGGCGGTTGAAACGGTGGCTGAATGCATGGAGGTGTGGGGCGGCAATGGCTACATTGAGGACGGCCCTATGCCACGCCTGTTACGTGAAGCACCGGTCAATTCAATTTGGGAAGGTTCAGGTAATGTGATGTGCCTGGATGTATTGCGAGCCTTGCGTAATGAGCCTGAGTTGGGAGAAGTCCTGCTAGGCAATCTTTCTACCGAGGCTGGCATGCATTCCTTGTTAAGCCAGGCGGTTAACTCGCTCAAGATGAGATTGCGTAACAATGCTTCCGAGCTGGAATATAGTGCCCGGCAAGTGGCACAGGAGCTGGTTTTGCTGGTGCAGGCAACCTTGATGTGTCATTATGCGCCTTCTAATGTTGCCGAAGCCTTTATTCAAAGCCGGTTTTCTCATGGTGGGCGTATTGTGGGATCTTATGTTTATCCCGATCCACAGAAAATCCTGCAAAGGGCATTGGTTTTTTGAAGGATGCTTTTCATGAAGTACCAACTGGATGATAAACCCCGCGCTTTTCCCATGCTGATGTACGGGTTGCAGTGGTTTAGTATTGCGGTCCCATCCTTGTTGATTATTGGCAGTGTGGTAGCCGTTTTGCAGGGGCGGGATGTTCCCGCCCAGATCATGTATATGCAAAAGCTGTTTGCCGTTTGTGGTCTTGTCATGTTTGTGCAGGTATTGTGGGGACATAGATTGCCCTTGATTGTTGGGCCTGCCTCGGTATTGTTATTGGGTATTGTGGCGGGTACCGGCTCTGCAGCGGCCATTTATACTGCCATAGCAATGGGTGGAGCCTGCATTGCTTTATTGGCGTTTAGCGGTGGGCTGGGGAAAATACAGAAAATTTTTACACCCCGGGTGGTCGTGGTCATCCTGGTTCTGGTGGCCGTGACCCTGTCACCACTTATCTTGCGTTTATCCATGGGGCAAACAAGCAATCCTGCAGGCAATTTGGTATTTGCCTTGTTGCTGGCACTCATGATGTTGTTAGGTAACAAATGGCTAAATGGCGTCTGGAAGTCGATGGTGGTATTGCTGGGCCTGGTATTGGGCTCTTTGGTTTATTTTAGCCTGGTTGGCTGGCCCGGCGGCTTGCCGGCATTGCTGCCCCTGGCACAAACCGGTGAGCTGTTTTTTTCCTCACTGGTGTGGCAGCCAGAGTTTGACTTGCCAACCCTGTTGGCTTTTTTCTTCAGTTTTGTTGCCTTGATGATTAATGAGCTTGGCTCCATTCAAGGGGTAGGCGCCATGCTGGGCGCGGGCAATATGGCTGAACGTGGCAAAAAAGGCATGGGCATTACCGGGTTGGGTAATACGCTGGCCGGATTTTTTGGCGTCATTGGGCCGATTGATTATTCCATGAGTCCGGGCGTGATTGCCGCCACGCAATGTGCCTCCCGTTACCCGCTGGTTCTTGCCGGATTATTGCTGGTATTGTGTTCGTTGGTACCGGGTATTATTGGCTTTATGTCTTTGATACCGGCGGTTGTCATGGGGGCGGCTTTATTGTATGTCATGTCTGCCCAGCTGGCCGCCTCATTACAAATGCTGGTCAGGGAAAAGGGCGTGGTTGATTTTTACAGTGGCGTAACTGTTGCTTTTCCTGTCATGCTTTCAATTCTGATTGCCTTTTTGCCACCGGTTGTGGTGGAGCATATTCCTGCCATGGCACGACCAATTTTGGGTAATGGTTTTATTATGGGCTGCATAACCGTACTTTTTCTGGAGCATACCCTGAACCGTCAGCATTAGTGTTTACCACTTGGCTGGCAGGTTGCCATAACTGATTGTGTTGTGCTTTGTCATTGCCGGTGGGGTGGTAATGACAAAGCATGGCCGCATTAGATTTTTTTCAGGAATTCAGATTTCAGCATCATGTTGCTGCCATCAATTTTGCAGGCAATATCGTGATCACCGTCTACGATCCGGATATTTTTTACTTTGGTTCCCTGTTTGATGACTTGTGATGAACCTTTGATTTTAAGATCCTTGATCAGTGTAACGCTATCGCCATCTTGCAGAATGGTGCCATTACTGTCTTTGACAATACGGCCTTCTTCAGACTGGGCTTGTTCGCCTTCAAGCCATTCGTGACCGCATTCAGGGCAAACCAATTGAACGCCATCGTTGTAGGTAAGTTCAGAGGCGCATTGTGGACAGGGGGGAAAACTCATTGATTGTTTCCTTTGTTTACCAAGTATTAAAATCCTTTAAGTGTAGCAATTTAACCGGCATAAGTCCTCTAAGTGCATTAACTGCCAAAATAATCGGGGCATTTTCAATCATTTTACGAGTGATTGCCTGTTCGGTTAGCGTTATTGTTGCACGGCCTGGCCTTTCATTGGCCGGGGTATATGCGGAAAGCCAAAGGCTTGGGTTTTGCATGATTTGTTCGCGCATCACACTACGTAAAATATCCATCTCCAGTGGCGGTGTCAGCCATTGGCCCTGGTGGTAAATGAAGATGCTGCTACGGGCGCCTTCCAGCAAATGGCCATCCTGGTTAAAACACAGGCTGTCAAACGCACCAAGCTGCATGGCCCGGTGCATTTGCTCGTCATAGTGCTGGCGATGGCTGGTTTTGTAGCGACGCAAAATATCCCGGTTGGGGAATGGGCGTGGGGCAATAATCACGCTTTGCGCTTCTTGCGAAAGCGGCTCTAATACTGCATGCTGAACTGCCAGGGAGCCATTGCCATGCAGGCTGACCTTGATCCGGTACGCCTGCGGGTGGCCGGTTTTTATATCGTGTTCAAGCAATTGGGTAAAGTGGCTGTTTAGCGTTTGCCGGACACTGTCTTCATTAAAGGTAAATCCCAACTCGGCAGCCGAACGTTTCAGGCGCCTTAAGTGTGCCTCAAGCAGGCTGCAGGTGCCTTGATTAAACAGCATGGTTTCAAACAGGGTGAAATCCTGGGGCAGGTTTTGCAAGAAGCGGTACTTCCAGTGGCATTCTTCATATTCGCTTTCAGCCGTGCTGTCATGCACAATACCCGATCCAACACCCATGCGGCCTGTAAATTGCTGTGCTGTCGGGGTGGCGTTGGCAGGAGCCTGCCCGTTGACGGGCGCGGTTAGTTCTAGTGTCCTGATGACAACATTTAGTTTGCCACAAAAACCCAGGGCACCTTCGCAGGGTTCCAGATAGCCGATACTGCCGGTATATAGGCCACGGTCACGTTGCTCATATTTTTCAATCAGCTGCATGCTTCTTTTTTTGGGAGCGCCGGTAATCGAGCCGCAGGGAAAAAGTGCCTGAAAAATATCCCCTGCGTTAGTGCCGGGTTTGGCCTGCGCATAAATAGGGGTGGTCATTTGCAGAACCGGGCCAAAGGGGGTCACGGAAAACAGTTCGGGTACTTTTACGCCGTTTGGTATGGCAATTTTACTTAGGTCATTACGCAGCAGATCAACAATCATGACATTTTCCGCCCGGTTTTTGGGGTCTGCCCTAAGTGCCTTTGCCCGGGCTTCATTCTGTCCGTCATCAAAGGCGGGTACCGTGCCTTTCATGGGTTCGGTATGAATGCAGCCATCGTTGCGAATGTCCAGAAAAAGCTCAGGTGAAAAGCACAGCGTCCAATCCGCGTTTCCGGTCATTGCGTTGCCTGCGGTGGCCGGAAGACAAGCCAGGGCCCCATAGGGTACCGGTTGTTTGGCCCGCAATTTCTGATATAGCCTGACGGGTGAACCATAGGCCTGGAAATTCAGCTGAGTCGTGTAGTTGATCTGGTAAACCTCGCCAGCGGCAATGTCTTCCCTGATTTGTTCAATGCTTTCAAGGTAGTCGGCTTTGTTCTGCTCAATGGACGGCTGTAATAGTCCGGCGGGTTCTTCAGGATTGAACCGGGCATTTAGCCAATCCTGGATGGCTTCGTTATTGTTTAATCGCGTTTTTTGGGCAAACCAGAAAATTTGCAGGGCATGTGGCGTTTGTGGCAGATTGGCCGTGCTGGGCAGGGCTGTTTTTTCCAGCCCCATGATGTCCTGACCCAAACCATAGGGGGCCCATACAATGGCATGCCAGTTTTTTTGCCAGCCCTGCTGAAGATGACGCTGCAAGTGCTCAAGGGCATCGGCTTTTAGATTGTCTGTGTGTACCAGATGTTCGTGCAGCGTGCCGGTTTGGGCAACAGCATCGTCAAGAAAAACGAAAAAAGGGGATTGCATAAGAAAATCACTGCCACAAAATTAAGACATTATATGATGTGGCAGTGATTGTGCTTAAGTTGGCTATTTCAAATACAAATAGCTTACCTGACTGGCAATCCATATAGCAGGCCACCCTGGTTCCATTGGGCGTTCAGGCCGCGATTGATTTTCAGCGGGCTGTCCTGGCCAACGTTGCGCTCGAAGCTTTCACCATAGTTGCCAACTTGTTTAATGATGTTGTAAGCCCATTTTTCATCCAGGCCCAGGTTTTTGCCGGCACCCGGTGTTACGCCCAGCAAACGTTGTACATTGGGGTTGCTGCTTTTGAGTTCTTCATCAACGTTAGCCGAGGTCAGGCCAAGTTCTTCGGCATTGATCAGGGCATGCAGGGTCCATTTCACGATATTCAGCCACTGGTCATCCCCTTGGCGAACAAATGGGCCCAATGGTTCTTTGGAAATGATTTCTGGCAGCACCTGATAATCATCGGGGTTGCCCAATTTCGAAATGCGGATTGAGGCCAGGCCAGAGGCATCGGTGGTGAAAACATCGCAACGGCCAGCGGCAAACGCGTTTACGACCTCATTGAATTGGTCGAAGACAACAGGGGTGTATTTGATATTGTTAGCGCGGGCCCAGTCGGCCATCGTGTTTTCGTTGGAGGTGCCGGTTTGCATGCAAACCGTTGCGCCATCCAGTTCTTTGGCACTGTTGACGCCCAGTTTTTTGGATACCAAAAAGCCCTGGCCATCATAAAAATTGATGCCGGCACCCAAAATGCCCAGTGCGGTATCCCGCTGTTGGGTAACGGTGGTGTTGCGGGTCAAGACATCTATCTCGCCTGATTGCAGGGCGGTAAAACGCTGTTGTGAGTTCAGGGGGACTGCCTTGAATTTGCTGGCATCACCAAAAACAGCCGCAGCGATTGATTTGCAAAGGTCTACATCAAGCCCCTCCCATTCACCTTTGGCATTGGGGGCTGAAAATCCCGCAAATCCCGTTGTGGTGCCGCACAGAACCTCACCGCGTTGTTTTACCGTATCCAGGGTGGATGCCTGTGCCGTTTGGGCACCGGCAATCAGCGCGAAGGCGGCCAGTGTATATGTCAATGTCTTCATTTTGCAGGAACTCCTTTATTAATATTTGCAGGATCAGATGGTCAAACCATACCCGAGAACCAGCTGTTTTGAAACGAAATTTTTATTGCTTGGTTATTACCCGATTTTATAAGGTTATTGGATTTTGTCATCGTAATTGGGCTTGTCCATTGAATAAAACCATTTGTCGCAGGGGAATTGATGCATAAATGTGCTTCTGGTGTAAAAATGGACAGGTGTGCTTGCGTCATAAAAACATCATCAATACCGGAGGCCGTTTCATGTATACCTTGCATATTGCCAATAAAAATTACTCGTCATGGTCGTTGCGTCCGTGGATTCTGTTCAGGGAGCTGCATATTCCGTTTGCGGAATACAACCATCCTTTTAATGCCGACCGCGAAAAGCAGCAAAGCGAGTTTGCTGTTTTTTCACCCACTTGCCGTGTGCCTGTGCTGGAGGATGGTGGCAATACCATCTGGGATAGCCTGGCGATTATTGAATATGTGGCAGAGGAGTATCCGGCGGTTTGGCCCGAGGATAAAAAAGCCAGGGCCTGGGCCAGGTCTGTATGCGCTGAAATGCATGCCGGATTTCCCGCCTTGCGTAGTGAATGTGGTATGAATTGCAGCTTGCGCATAGATTTGCATGCGCGTAGCGAGGCTTTGCAGGCCGAGCTGGTGCGCTTAGATCGACTGCTGAGCGAAGGCCTTTCGCGGTTTGGTGGCCCATTCCTGGCAGGCAGCCGTTTTACGGCTGCAGATGCATTTTTTGCACCAGTGGTTTTCAGGATCAGGACTTATGATTTGCAACTGTCAGAGTTGTCTTCCGAATATGTCCAACAGATGCTGGAACTCAGGGGGATGCGGGCCTGGTATGAAGCCGCCTTGCAGGAAACTGCCCGCTTGCCTTTGTATGAAGACAAATCCGGCGTGGGGAACATTGTTCAGGATTATCGAAACTAGGTTTTTGCAAGCGGCTTGATGCTTGGTTGCAAAGCGTTCGTTCAACCTAAGTGGAGCCGCTTTCTTGTTGATGCATGCTTGTCATTTCAAGGTAAGCATATCAATGCAGATTACCTTAAATGTTTAGTTGTCGTGCAAGGGAGTTGCCTGACCGTTTTTATGGAGTATGTATGTTCTTTTTACCTTAGGTGTGTCCGTATTTGTTTTTGTCTTGGGTTTGGATGGAGAGGCGTTTTTGGTTGGGTTGATCAGTCCGATAATATCAGGCTGGGCCATTAGCATGTCTATGATATCAGCAACGGGAACCGGTCCTTCCAAGGCATAAGGGCCTGCCTGTGCTGTTTGGCATGAGGCCATTTCATCGGGTATGCCAAGTTGCCTGCGATAGGCGGTTGTGTCAGGAACCGTATTGATATTTAGCTCAAAGCCCACGCTTTGCATCTCATTTGCCCAGTGCTTGCAGCAGTTACAACCCTCGGTTTGCCAGATTGTAATTGGGGGGAGTGATCGGGCAGGTGATACAATGGGTGCCAACAAGGCCATGGCAAGAATGATTTTAGCCAGATTTTGCCGTAACAACAGGATGCGCAAAGGTGTTTTTAGGTTCATCTTGTTCCTCACAGGTAACGGTTTGCTTTCTTGAAGGCCGCAATGGTATGTGATCTCTGGACTTTTTGTTGATTTGTGTCAAATAACGCTAACATAATAGGGTCATTTGATGTCGATTGTAAACATCAGTTTGTATTACAGATTGTAAAATAAAGTGTGCATTGTTTTATGCATTATTTTCAAGCGTGCGCAGTATTGCGTTTTTTTTATAAGTAAAATTATGTCAATTAATTCAAGAATAAAATGTGCTGCATTGCAAAGCCGTGTGATGAGTGCGGATGAGGCAGCTAAATTAATTCCGTCCGGCGTCAATGTAGGGATGAGTGGTTTCACCGGTGCCGGCTATCCCAAGGCCATTCCGGTGGCGTTGGCCAAGCATATCAAATCGGTTCATGATCAGGGTAAGCCGTTTCGTATCAGTGTCTGGACAGGCGCTTCAACTGCCCCGGAACTTGACGGTGTCCTGGCCGAGGTGGATGGCATTGAAATGCGCCTGCCGTATCAGTCCGATCCGGTCTGTCGCCAGAAAATCAACTCAGGCAAAATGAACTACATGGATATTCACCTGTCGCATGTGGCCCAGTTTGCCTGGTTTGGTTTTTTTGGGAAATTGGATGTGGCAGTTATTGAAGTTGCCGGTATCCTGGAGGATGGCCGTTTGATTCCTGCAGCTTCTGTGGGCAACAATAAAACCTGGATTGACCAGGCAGACAAGGTCATTATTGAAGTCAATCATCGCCTGAGCGAAAAGCTGGAGGGCATGCACGATATTTACTACGGTACGGCCTTGCCACCCAACCGCAAGCCCATCATGATGACCGAGCCCGACCAACGTATTGGCGAGCCCTATCTGCGTTGTCCGCTAGACAAGATCATTGCAGTGGTTGAAACCAACGAAATAGACCGGGTCAACAAATTTACCGAGCCCGATGAAACTTCAAAACGTATTGCCCAGCATATTCTGGATTTCTTCAGGAAGGAAGTGGCTGAGGGCCGTTTGCCTAAAAACCTGCTGCCCTTGCAATCGGGGGTAGGTAATATCGCCAATGCGGTAATGTCTGGCCTTAACGAAGGTGAGTTTGAAAACCTGAAGTCATACACCGAAGTGATTCAGGATGGCATGCTGGACATGATCAAATCCGGCAAACTGACCAGTGCGTCTGCAACATCCCTGTCATTAAGTCCCGACGGGCTCAAGGAGCTGAACGATAATATTGATTTTTACCGTGAACGCATTATTTTGCGTACCCAGGAAATCAGCAATCACCCTGAAATCGTTCGCCGTCTTGGCATTATCGCCATTAACGGCATGATTGAAGCCGATATTTATGGTAATGTGAATTCGACGCATATCATGGGCAGCAGCATCATGAACGGCATTGGCGGTTCCGGAGACTTTGCACGCAATGGTTACATGTCATTCTTTGTGACGCCTTCTACCGCTAAAGACGGTGCCATTTCCGCCATTGTGCCCATGGTTTCCCACGTTGACCATACCGAGCATGACGTACAGATTATCGTTACTGAGCAGGGACTTGCTGATTTGCGGGGCCTGTCTCCTCGCCAGCGTGCGATTCGCATCATAGAAAACTGCGCACACCCGGATTACAAGGCAGCTTTGCTGGATTATTTTGATCGCGCCAATAACTCCGGGCGCCCGGTGCATACGCCACATATCCTGCCAGAGGCCTTAAGCTGGCACGATCGCTATGAAAAAACCGGTCATATGTAAGTTGGGGTTGTTGCTTAAGCCTGCTTGCCAGGCTTAAGGTTCAAGCATGAAAAAGACATGGTTCCATTTAACGGGCCATGTCTTTTTTTATTGTTCCTGGTAGAAAACGGTTTGCCCCGATTCGAGTGGTAACGCAGATCAATTACATTTGAATTCAGGCGTGCTAGTATGCTTGCAACAGGATAATGCGTGTTATTTCTTTTTAGGTCCTGGGCCAATTGATTTGATGAAGGCGGATTATGAAAAAATCATTGATTGTAGTGTCTTTGGGTTTGTCGGCTGTGCTGATGTCGGGAGCATACGCTCAGCATGGTCATGGCCATGCTCACGGTCATGCCGTGAGCACCCAGGTAAGCAGTGAAAAGGGTACCCGTAATGTCGCCATCGACCAATGCTGGATACGACTGATGCCATCAGGTACGCCTTCTGGTGGTTTTTTTAATCTCAAGAACAATGATGCATCGCAAATAGCAGTGCTCAAGGCGATTGAAACGGATGCTTTTGAGGAAGTCATGCTACACCGTTCGTATACGCGGGATGGTCAGTCGGGGATGGAAATGGTGCCAGAGGTTATCGTCAAGGCGGGAGAAACTTTGCATTTCGAGCCAGGCGGTTTTCATGCCATGCTTGAAAAGCCGGTTTCAGGTTTGAAGGCAGGCGATAAAATACAAGCCGTTTTTATTCTGGGGACCGGCGACAAGCTCCCGGTTACTTGTGAACTGAAACCGATCAATGCCAGGTCATTTGACAGTTAAGTATTGGTTTTATCTGTACTTATGGGGGCAAATGAATGGGTGGCAACCTTTAGGGCTTAGCATTCAAAATTGTTTAAATGATCAATAATGATCTGGTTGAATTCATGGGGGAGCGCCAGGTTCATGCCGTGGGAGGCCGGTGACATGATATGGCTGCGGGCTTGGGGAAGAATGCCTTCAAGGCGCGCAATGATATCGGGAAACGGCTGCGGACTGTCTGATCCACCCAATAAGGTAACGGGCAGGGTCAGGCCTGAAAAAAGCGTTTCATCAAAATAAAAAGCGGGTTCGCTTTGCTGCAACACCAGTGTTTGGGCATTGTCCCGCACCATTTGCCTGAACCATCTGACCATGCGTTTCCAGGTGTTTGCACCGCTGACGGCATCAATAAACAGGGCCAGGCCTTCGTCGATGTTACCTCCCTGTATGGCCAACAGCGCTTCATGCTTGAAGTTGGCCTGGCTTTCTTGCTGACGGGTTCGGATACCGGGGTCGGCCAGGATAAGTGAACGGACTTTATTGCCATGTTCGAGCGCCATTTGCAGTGCAATTGAACCACCTCTGGAGTGTCCCAGCACATGGGCGGACTCTATATTCAAGGCATTTAGCAAATGCAGCATGTCGCGGGCATGCTGGTAAACCGAAAACCCGGTTTGCCAGTTTTCCAGGGGCCAATAGTGCGGCAGGCTGGGGACAATTACCCGGAAATGTTTGGCAAGCGCTGGTAATTGGCTGTGCCAGTAGCGCAAGTCACATAACGAGCCATGAATTAACAATAGCGGTTGGCCTGTGCCCTCATCCTGATAGTGAAAACAGCCGTTTTCGGTCTGGAGTGTTTTTATGGGGAAAGACGGGGTCATGGCAGTGCGCGTAAAAGTTGGGTATAAAAGTAAAGGCATCATGATCACACTGGGTAGCGTGTGATGGAATGATGCCTGTATTTCTTAAAGCAAAAAAATTACCTGAACAGTTCCAGTCGTTGTTTGGCCGTATCGGCAGCTGGCGTATCGGGGTATTGATTAATAATGCTTTGCAGTGTGTTTTTGGCGCCGGCGATGTTATTTAGCTCAACCTGGCTGCCGGCAATAACCAATAAGGCATCTCCGGCCTTTGGGTCAGACGGATAAGCTGCAACCATGGATTGCAGTCTTTGGATCGCGCCCTTGAAATCTTTGCTGGCGTAAAGGCTGCTGCCTTCGTAAAATCGGGCGCTTGGCGTTAATGGGCTATTTGGATAGGCAGCGGCAAAATTACCCAGCGCTGCGCTGGATTGAGCGTAGTTTCCCTGCCTGAACAGGTCCAGGGCTTCATCGTAGGTTCTCTGTTCGTTAGGGTCACCCACTTGAGGGGTAGGGTCATAGCCGGCTTCCGAGCGAGCAGATTGGCGGGAAAGCATGTCTGCGCTGCTGAGTCTTTCTATTTCTCCGCGCAGTTGGCTAACCTGGGTTTGAAGACTTTGGATTTGGTTGGAAAGTTCAAGCCTTGCCTGTGCGCTTTGTCTTAGCTGGGCACGCAGATCAAGAATGGCACGACGGGCATCTTCATCTTCAAATGCATATGCATTGGTGTTCAAGATGCTACAAAAAAGAGCGGTAGCAAGCAGTAAAGGTGTGTGTTTGTTCTTAATGATCATGTTTACTCCAGTAAAACAGCAACGCCGCACAGCCATACCGTGCGGCGCGTAGCAATGCAAATTACCTGAATGTGAGATTAACGGAGGTAGTTAATGTCTGCACGACGGTTTTCTGCATAGGCTTCTTCGGTGTTGCCTGTTGCTTTAGGACGCTCTTTACCAAAGCTGACCGCTTCGATCTGGTTACCGTTTACACCTTGTTGTACCAGTTGATTGCCAACAGCAACCGAACGACGCTGACCCAGGGCCAAGTTATATTCGGCACTGCCACGTGCATCGGTATTGCCTTCAATACGAACGCGCTGTTGTGCGTTGGCTGCTAAATACTGAGCGTGCATTTGAATTAAAGGTTGGTATTGCGGTTCTACAGCGTAGCTGTCAAACGCGAAATAAACAGAGCGCTGTTGAGCTAACGGGCTGTTAGGGTTGAATGGATCCATTGTTGCGCCTGATGCAGAATCGCCTGCACCTGCACTGCCGTCCAATGGCGTTGAGCTACATGCTGCCAGTGAAGCTGCGATGGCTGCGATTGCCAAAGTTTTCGCGATGCGAGAACTCATAGTATTTCCTTTATAAATATACACAATTAATCAGTAAACGGGCCCCAAGCAGCGCTTGATACGTTTCCGACTGATGGGATACTTGCTTGGAAAGAGCCGTCAGTGTTAACAATGCTTAAGCCTCCGCTTGAAACATAAAGTATTTGCATCCCGTTTGGTGCAAAACTTGGAGAAAGATCATTTGGGCCGGAAGTCAGGAGTTTATCCGAACCACTTCCAAGGCTTTGGATGGCGATGGAGTATGAGCCTCCTCTAAGACTAGAATATACCAGTTTTGTGCCCTCAGGTGAAATTTTTCCAGAGACGTTTTGAGAGCCGTTGAAGGTAATTCGACTGGCGCCACCACCCCCAAGACCTGTACGGTAAATTTGTGCGCTGCCTCCACGGTCACTGGTAAAGATGATGCCACTGCCATTCGGGAAATAAAACGGCTCGGTGTCGATTTCAGCAGAATCGGTGATTTTACGGGCATTGGAGCCACCTGAGGCACTGATTTGGTAGATGTTTGAAAGCGCATTCATGCTTAGTGCCACGGCAAGATGGCTGCCATCGGGAGACCATGCCGGGGCACTGTTATTGCCTTTGAAATTGGCCACGACCTGGCGTGAACCGGTAGCCAGGTTTTGCACATAAACAACGGGTTTGCCGGTTTCAAAGCTTACATAAGCCAACCTTGAACCATCGGGAGACCAGGCGGGAGAAATGATGGAGCTCGGTGAGTTGACGACGACTTTTCTGTTTTCACCGTCAGCATCGGCGACTACCAATTGATTGCCGGTTGCATAGGCGAGTCTTGTTGCAAAAATACCACGAACACCCGTCATTTTTTCATAGATCGCATCGGCAATTTTATGCGCCAGGCGACGCATTTGGGGTTCTGTAATATTTTTGGCGTCCAAGGGTGCTTTCAAAGTGGTGTCTGTCAGCTGGAAATTGGCTGTTGCGCCATTGATCGAGCCATAGGCAACCGTTGTTGCGCCCAGAGTTGCAATGGCTTCCCAGTTGGGTGTCCCGTTTGAGTCAATGGTAAGGGCCTGGGTACGGGTAACTTCGAATTGACCTGAGCGGATCAGGTCGGCACTGATGATGTCAGCAATTTCTTTGCCATTGGGTCCGGCAAAGTCGGCAATGACGACAGGAAACTTATTGGCATTACCTGAACCTTGCAGGGCAACCTGAACCTGGGCTTGGGCAAAATTGCCCAGTTGCAGGAAAAATACAAAAGCGAGGAATAGAAAAAAACGGTGCATGAATGCGAGCCGGCCTTGGCCGGTATTGCGCATATTGCGATTATCAAGGGTTGCAGTCATAGCACATCTCCTTAGTCAGACAAAATAGGGGTAAGGGTTAGTTATCGTGGTGAATAGGTATAAGGACCAGTTACAAATGTATTTCCTGAGGGTGGCTTGGGAAACGGATTGCAGGCCATCAGGGCTTTTTGTACAGCAGCATCAAACGCCGGATTGCCAGAGCGTCTCGTTATTTTGGCTGATTTTGGCTGGAATGATGCATCAAAATCAACACGATAGGTTAACTCTAACCTGGTATTGCCGTTAAAGCGCAGTCGGGGCTGCACACATTGCTGGACTTGCCTGGCGTAGGCGGAATTGCCGCCACCACCGCCAATCTGGTTTCGGTTGCTTGCGCCACCCTTGATGCCTGCAGCACTGGCAATGTCACCACGCATGGCGGCACGCAGGGCTTCACCTTGTGATTCCGCCTTCAGTTTGGCTTGTGCCGCTTTTTTTGCATCGGCTTTTGCCTTGGCAAGGGCTTTTTCCTTTTCCTGTTTGGCTTTGGCCTCGGCCAGGGCCTTGGCTTTTTTCTCGGCCTCTTCCTTGGCTTTGGCTTCAGCTACGGCCTTGGCTTTTTTCTCAGCCTCTTTCTTGGCCTTGGCCTCGGCCAGGGCTTTTGCCTGTGCTTCTTCCTTGGCCTTGGCTTCTGCCAGCGCCTTTGCCTTGCGTTCTGCCTCTTGTTTGGCTGCCTTTGCTTCGGCCAGCGCTTTCACGCGTTCCGCTTCAAGGGCGCGTGTTTCAGCTAGCGCTTTCTCGCGTGCCTCTTTGGCAGCCTTGGCATCGGCCAGTGCTTTTTGTCGTTGTTCTTCCTGTGCTTGCTGGCGTTTTTTCTCTATGGCAATTTCAGGGTCTTCTTGTTGCTGGGCGTTGGCGGCTGACTGTTGTGGTGCAGGCGGGGGTTCAGGCGCTGCCGCCGCTTCGGGTTCGTCCTGGGGTTCCTGGGTTTCAGGTTCTTCAGCGGGGGGTTCAGCATTCTCGTCGGTCGCGGTGTCTTCTTCTGCCGGGTCGGGGGATTGGGTTTGTGCCGGTGCCTTGAGTACCTGTTCTGTGCCTTCTGTCCATAATTCCAGCTGAATGGGGCCGGTAGGGGCCTCGGGGGAAGCCAGCAGACTGATAATGAGCGCGATCACTAACAGGCTATGAAGCGCCAGGGCACCGATGAGTCCTTTTCGATCATCGGCTTGCTCATAGAACTCGTTAGGATTTTCAGTGTGTTTCATGAAAAATGGTCGTGTTATTCTGGCAATCTTAGTTTGAGGAGCTTTCGCCGTTTTGGTTCACCAACAGACCAAGGCGGGTCAGGCCATTGCTACGCAGGGTATCCATGACCTTGACGACCTCTTCATACGGAACTTTTCCGTCTGCGGCAATAATGACGGGTGTTTCAGCTTGAGCCAATGCCTGTACCTCGGAAAGCAAGTTGTCTTTCTCAATTTTTTGGAAGGTATTGCCGGCTTCGCGCAGGCGAATTGAAACATCACCGTTTTCGGCAAGTTCGATTTCAACCGGTGTTGACGGAACGGTTGCTGCCTGCCCAACCGAGGGCAGGTTGATCAGGCCTGGTGTGATCATGGGGGCGGTTACCATGAAGATAACCAGCAATACCAGCATGACGTCGATATACGGCACCACGTTCATTTCATTTTTCATTCGACGGCCGCGTCGATTGCTACTTCTTCTGGATGACATGATTAGCGTACCTGACGTTGCAAAATATTCAGAAACTCATCAATGAAGCTGTCAAAACGGCTGGCGAGTTTGTCGATGTCATTTGAAAAATAGTTATAGGCAATAACCGCAGGAATAGCGGCAAACAGACCAATGGCCGTGGCGATCAATGCTTCGGCAATACCAGGGGCAACAGCGGACAGGGTGGCTTGCTGGGCAGTTGAAAGGCCAATGAAAGAGTGCATGATGCCCCAAACCGTACCTAACAGGCCAATGTAAGGGCTGACCGAGCCGGCAGATGCCAGGAAATTCAGGCGGGAATCAAGCAGGTCCAGCTCACGTTGGTAGGTCGCTCGCATGGCGCGGTTGGGGCCGTCCATCAGGGCATTGATATCGGTGTTGCCAGTGCGGCGTGCTTTCATGAATTCGCTCATGCCTGCTTCGAAGATGCGGGCCAGTGCGCCATGTTCTTCGGTGTTGCGAGTGATGGACTGGTGTAAAGAAGACAGGTCTCCCCCTTTCCAGAAGGCATTTTCAAACTCGCGGGTTTGTGTCTGCGTACGCTTAAGGGCGAGCCTTTTGCTTATGATGACAGTCCAGGAGAGTACCGAAATGGACAGCAGGATAAGCATAACGATTTGTACTGGAACGCTCGCATTGACTATCAGCGAGAAAATTGACATCTCATCTTGAACGGGTTGCATAATAAAGTATTAGTCCTGCACGGAAATTAATAAGGTTCTGACTGCTGGAGGTATGGCCGCTGGCCGGAAAGTTTGATTGTTGACGCAACATACTTTAATGGTGCTTTCAACAAGCAATTGGGAGTCCCGCTCGGCTCGTTGCTCGAAGGTGGCAGAGGCATCACCGACTTGGGTGATCTTGCTTTTGATAAGAATCATATCGTCAAGCCGGGCGGGTTTTTTGTAGTTCAGTTGGGTATTGACAACCACAAAAATGCGGTTCTCGCTGCTGGCCAGCGCTGACTGGTTAACACCAAGCTGGCGTAGCCATTCGGTGCGGGCCCGCTCGAAGAATTTTAAATAATTGGCGTAAAAAACAACACCGCCCGCATCCGTGTCTTCGTAGTAGACCCGGATGGGGAGTGTAAATTGCTTGTCTTGTGTGTCAGACATTTAAAGCCCTGATAAATCAGTGAATTATAGCGTATTTTTAAGGTTTTTATGCAAGGACAAAACGTAAGTGTTTACGTCTGCAACTGGAACCTTGACCGCTTCCGCTTTGCTGCGTTCCTGGACTTCGACAATGCCATCCTTGAGCCCACGATCGCCAATGGTTACCCTGATTGGTACGCCAATCAGTTCCCACTCCGAAAACATGACGCCTGGACGCACATCGCGATCGTCAAGTATAACGTCTATATTGTTTTGTTTCAGTGTTTCGTAAAGTGCTGTGGCTTCCTTGCGAATTGTTTCGCTTTTACCCCAGCCCACGGGACAGATGACAACCTCAAAGGGAGCCATGGCAATCGGCCAGATAATACCCTTGTCATCGTGGTTTTGCTCTATGGCGGCGGCTGTAATGCGGCTTATGCCAATGCCATAGCAGCCCATTTGCAAGGTTTCAGGCTTGCCGTTTTCGTTCAGGAAGGTTGCTTTCAGTTCGGACGAGTATTTGTCACCCAGGAAAAATACATGGCCAACTTCGATGCCTCGCTGGATTGCCAGGGTGCCGGGTTCGCCAATCGCAGGGTCTCCTGCAACGACATTACGCAAGTCGGCCACTTCGGGTTCGGGCAAGTCACGGCCCCAGTTGATGCCAGTAATGTGAAAGGGGGCTTTATTGGCGCCGCAAATAAAATCTGACATATTGGCAACTGTCGTGTCAACAATGATATTGACAGGTTTGACAGTGTTGAGCGGGCCAAGATAGCCGGGTTCAGAGCCAAAGTATTCAAGAATTTCTTCTTCGGTAGCCAGGCGGAAACCCTCTTTAAAGGCTGGCAGCTTGCCTACTTTGATTTCATTGACCTCGTGGTCGCCACGGACCATCAGCAGCCATACCTTGGCAGGCCCCTCTTCGGGCGTGGTTACAAAGACCACCGATTTAACGGTTTTCTCCAGGCTAACGCCCAGTTGCTGGGCAACCAGTTCGCATTTGTTGGCATTCGGGGTTTCAACCTCTTGTAGCGGCTGGGTTGGCTCGGCACGCTTTGCAAGCAGGCAGGGCGCTTCAGCCAGCTCAATATTGGCTGCATAATCAGAGTCGGGGTTGTAAACAATCAGGTCTTCGCCGGTATCGGCAATTACCTGGAATTCATGGCTGCGTGAGCCGCCTATGGAGCCGGTATCGGCGGCTACGGCCCTGAATGTCAGGCCAAGGCGCTTGAAGATGCGCATATAGGCGTTATACATGATGTCATAACTGGCCAGCGCACCTGCCTCATCGCGATCGAATGAGTAAGCGTCTTTCATGGTGAACTCTCTGCCGCGCATCAGGCCGAAGCGGGGGCGGCGTTCATCACGGAATTTGGTTTGGATATGATAAAAATTAACGGGCAGTTGCCGGTAACTTTGAATTTCGTTACGGGCAATATCCGTAATCACCTCTTCAGAGGTGGGCTGCAATACGAAGTCGCGCTGGTGGCGATCCTTGATGCGCAGCAGTTCGGGGCCGTATTCTTCCCAGCGGCCGGACTCAACCCATAATTCTGCCGGCTGTACAACGGGCATCAGCAGTTCGATGGCGCCGGCTTTGTTCATTTCTTCCCGAACAATAGCTTCTACTTTACGCATGATTTTCAGGCCTAATGGCATATAGGTATAAATGCCACCAGCGTGTTTTCTAATCATGCCTGCCCGGGTCATTAGTTGATGACTGGCAATTTCCGCTTCTGCGGGTGCTTCTTTTAAGGTATTTAAGTGAAATTTGGAGGCTAACATGGTTACAGACTCAATAGATACGTATAATCAACTAAATTGTATTTGAAAATGGGGGTGGCCGCATGCTAGATCGCGAAGGCTACCGTCCTAATGTTGGTATTATCCTTGTTAATCAGAAGAATGAGGTGTTCTGGGGTAAAAGAATTCGAGAGCATTCATGGCAGTTTCCGCAAGGTGGCATTAATCATGGTGAAAGCCCTGTGCAGGCCATGTTCCGTGAACTTCATGAAGAAGTTGGTCTGAAACCAGAGCATGTACGAATATTGGGACGAACACGTAATTGGTTACGGTACAACGTACCGGATAATTTTGTGCGACGAGAGTCGCGAGGATATTATAAGGGGCAAAAGCAAATTTGGTTTTTATTACGTTTGGTCGGTAAAGATTCTGATGTCAGTTTGCGGGCAACCAATCATCCGGAATTTGATGCCTGGCGCTGGAGCCGGTATTGGGTTCCCCTTGATGCGGTAATAGAATTCAAACGTGAAGTATATATGCAGGCACTCAATGAATTGTCGAAAATTATTTTTCGTCATCCGTCTGAAGCCCGCGTTTCAAGGCCTCGTCAGTTTTATGGGCGTAAGTCCCAGGGGGGGCGAGGTAGAAAAACAGATGCCGCCAATATCCAAAAAACGGAGCAGGCAAAAATCCCTTTGGGGGTCGAGTAGCTTGTCATTGGTTCATCAAAAAATGGCCGCTGCTGTTCAGATAGCATCGGCTATTTTTTTTTATGGTGGCAGGTGAAATTGTTGTTTTATGGCATGGAAAACAACATAAATAAAAAAAATACAAAAAAGTCAGTAATAAGGCTTGTTTTTTTTTATGATGAGATTATAATTTCATCTTCATCGCGAAACGCTCTAAAAGTTAAGCGCATGTAAGTGCCCAGGTGGCGGAATTGGTAGACGCACTAGGTTCAGGTCCTAGCGGGAGCAATCCTGTGGAAGTTCGAGTCTTCTCCTGGGCACCATTAATTGCTTTATAATAAAAAACAAAATAAGCAATTTCTGTAATACTTACCCTTATATCACTGCATAATTTCAAAATATAAAGTAGCTGTTTCCAGCTACCTGTTCTTCATGCGCTTTGCGTATTCCAGGCCTTTTCAACCAATTCGCTATAATGCACGGGTGAGTGTCCAATCAGGGTCTCAAAGTCGGCACAACTGTCTTCGTTATTGGTTGCCAGCATCGTCATGGTTTCGGTGCACCAAGGTACGCCCGGAACCAGATCCCCCAGGCGGGCACTCAGTTTGCTTAGGCTGTCAGGCAAAGGAAGGATTCTGGCCGGGTGCTGGCCACATTGCTGTCGCAGGCTGGCAATAAAATCACTCATAAGTACCGGTTCTGCACCGGTGCAGCTGATAATTCCCTGCTGGACAAAGGAAGGGCCCAGCAAAGCTGTCACGGCTTCTGCCAGATTAAGTACTGAAACCGGCTGCACCCGTGCGCGTAACACGGGTTTGGGCAAGATCAGAAAAGGAAGTTTGGCCAAATTCATGAATAGTGCGCTGCTGGCGCCACCTTTGCCAAAAACCACGCTGGGACGCATTATGGTGTAGCTTATTTTGCCAGCGTCTGCCAGTGTCATAAGGTGATGGTCTGCTGCGCGCTTGGTGCTGGCGTACAGTGTGTCACTGGTTTCAGTTCCCAGTGCTGAAATTTGTATGACTTTTTTGACATTGGCTTGCGCGCAGGCATTCCACAAGGCAATCGGGGTATGTTGATGTACGGCTTCAATAGGGCGTGCGCGCGATGTACGCAGCACGCCGACTGCATTGACGACAGCATCTATGTGTTCAAGTCGAGGCAGCCAGGCCTGAGGGGTGGTGTCTTGGGCATAGTCAACAACTACGCTGTTTGGCAGGGCATCTGCATGTTTTGGCGAGACACCGGCAATCACTTCATGGCCCGCCAGCTCCAGCGCCCGGGAAATGTTTCTGCCAATAAAACCTTTTGCACCACATACAAGCACTTTCATCATGGTTCTCCAGTTTGTTTGTAATTGATTATGCCTAAAATAATCATAAATATTATTAATTCAACGGTAAATATCTAATTATATTTCCATTAATGGAAATATATTTGCAACAATCGCTATTTTTCTATCATATTAGACGCTTCATAATGAACCCATCAAATCAACTTTCCCCGAGATTTAGAAAGTCGGAATGAAACTTGATTTTTATTGAATGTTATTAATATTTTGGAGTTTATGATGAAAAACATCGTTAAAGCTGTATTTATTGCAACCACTATCGCTGCAGGTGCAGCACATGCCGCAGACCTTAGCGACTCCGATTACCCGTTTGTACCTAATGCTGCCAGTATTGATGTTGGACAAAAAGTCGAGCAACGCATGACTAAAGAGTCTTCATCCCCAGCGGTTGTGGTCAACAGCACGAAAACCCGTGAAGCGGTAACACAGGAACTGGTTGAGTACAACCAGACCAACGGTGATGAGTTCATTTCTTATTAATCAAGCGGTTGCGGCTTGATTAAATGATAAAAACGGTCGTGTCATTTTTGGATGGCACGGCCGTTTTATTGAAAAAATCAATACCGGCTATGGTTTCAGGCGCGCAATAAGGCTGGAGGTATCCCAGCGCTTGCCGCCTTTTTGCTGGACTTCGGCATAAAACTGGTCTACCAGTGCGGTTACCGGTAGCAGTGCGCCATTACGGTTGGCTTCATCCAGCACCAGTCCCAGGTCTTTGCGCATCCAGTCAACGGCAAAGCCAAAATCAAATTTGTTTTCAATCATGGTTTTGCCCCGGTTATCCATTTGCCAGCTTTGGGCGGCGCCTTTGCCAATGACATCCAGTACGGCATGCATGTCAAGACCTGCCCGTTCTCCGAAGGCAATGGCTTCTGCAAGGCCCTGAACCAGGCCGGCAATGCAGATCTGGTTGACCATTTTGGCCAATTGGCCGGCGCCAGGCTCGCCCAAAAGGGTAATGGCACGTGAATAGGGTTTTGCAGCAGCCTGGATTTTGTTGAAAACTGACGGTTCGCCACCACACATTACGGTTAGTACGCCATTGACTGCGCCCGCTTGACCGCCAGAGACCGGGGCATCAATAAATTCAAGTTGTTTTTCTTTGGCCAGCCGGTACAGTTCGCGGGCTACATTGGCGGAAGCGGTAGTGTGATCAACAAAAACAGCACCCGGTTTCATGCCATTGAAAGCGCCATTTTCACCAAGGACAACGCTGCGCAGGTCATCATCATTACCTACGCAACAAAAAACAATATCTGCCTCTTTGCTTGCCTGGGCGGGGGTGGGGGCCCACGATCCGCCAAATTCAGCGGCCCAGCTTTCGGCTTTGGCAGTGGTGCGGTTGTATACGCATACCTTGTACCCGGCTTTGGCCAGGTGGCCAGCCATTGGAAAACCCATAACGCCCAAACCTATAAATGCCACATTGAGGGAAGGGCTTGTTTCGTAAGATTTTTCGGTAATTGATGGCATTGCAATCCTATTGATGTCAAAATGAAAAAAGGGTCTTGAAAGATTAATATACCTTAATATTAAAAAAACCGGTTTGTGGTTTTGATTACGGGGTAAAATCAAGATCACCTTATTTTTAATTCAGTGCGTTTACCTGTAAATGCGCCTTTTGTATTGAATACGATATCACTATGTTGCAAGACTTAGATCAAGTTGCTGCTCGTGTCGGGCAAGTGGTTCAATTATCACGCCGTTTAATGGCAGAGCGCGAGTCCATGTCAACGCGTTTGTCATTGGCTGAAAAAGCCCGTGATTCATTTCGCGATCAATTCCAGGCCCGTGAAGACGAGTTCAAGAGTATCATTCAGCGTCTGGATAATCATGAGCAGGAAGTCGGCGAAATCCGGGCCAAGGCGCAGCATGATAATGTCCAGTTAAAATCAGAGCTCGAAATCGCGCAACGGGAAATTGCCCTTTTACAGGCGGATTTGGCCAAGGCACAAAGTGAGTTGGCAGCTTTTCGCGAAGCGGCCCTAAAAGCACGCGACCGTGTAGAGCACGTGCTGGCCAATTTGCCCGGTAGTGTTGCTGAAGGAGCTAAATAATGGAACGGATTAACGTATCAATTTTGGGACGTGAGCTTTCCCTTGCTTGTGCTTCTGAAGAAAGGCAGAAGTTGGTCGAAGCCGTCAAGCATGCTGACCAACTCATGCTCAAGATCAAAGGGTCGGGTAATGCTTCGGTCAGCAATGAGCGCATAGCGATTATGGCGTGCATACAAATGGCCTCCGATCTTTTGTCTGTCAGGGCTGTTGATGGGCCATTTGCTGGTGTACAATACGGTGACTTCAAGAAAAAAATTGATGAACTCAATGCTTTGCTTGATGACGGAATTAATGAGTTAAAAAGCTTGTAAAAATCAGGCTGTAAAACAGGTTTTAGTGTATTATAAATTTACACGAAAGGTTGTCCCTGCGGTATTCGTGACTTGGCTTATCATCTCTTACCTATGCTTATGGCATCAGGTTATCGGATTATGAAGTAGGTGTGAGCGTCTCTTGTCAGACGAACCCGAAGCTTTATTGATGGTGACCAATCTTGAACTTTAGGGTTCGAGGTGCCGGCCTAGACGGTACATGCGGGGCATTTAATGTAAAAAGCGGATCTTGAAAAAGATCCGCTTTTTTGTTGACTGGGTACTTATGTTGGGTGCTTATGAATTAACTGGCTTTCTGGTGCTGTTTGCATACAGCCAGATGCCGGCCAAGATCATGGGAATCGACAGCCACTGCCCCATGCTAAAACCTAGCGCCAGTATGCCCAGATAACTGTCCGGTTCACGGGTGTACTCGGCGATGAAGCGGAATACGCCATAGCCCATCAGGAAAACCGCACTGACTTGCCCGACAGGCCTTTTCTTGCTTGAAAAAAACCACAGTATGATAAACAGCAGGATACCTTCAAGCAGCATTTGGTAAAGTTGTGAGGGGTGGCGCGGAATATTGCCGGCACCCGGAAAAATCATGGCCCAGGGAACATCGGCAGGACGTCCCCAGAGTTCGCCGTTGATGAAGTTGCCCAAGCGTCCGCAGGCCAGTCCGAGCGGTACCAACGGGGCAATGAAATCGGCGACTTCGAAAAAGGTTTTGCCTTCTTTGCGTCCGAACAGATACATGGCTAGCAAGACGCCAATAAGTCCCCCATGAAAAGACATGCCACCGTCCCAGACCGAGAAGATTTCCAGTGGATGTGACAGGTAGAAGGAAGGTTGGTAAAACAGGATGTAGCCAAGCCGGCCGCCGGCAATGACGCCCAATACACCGTAAAAAATCAGGTCCTCAAACCGTTGTTGGGTCAGGTCGATCATGCCTTTTTTAATGCGGTATCTGCCCAGTATCCATACTAGGGCAAAGGCAAGCAGGTACATCAGTCCGTACCAATGTACTTTTAATGGGCCAATTTCTATGGCAACAGGATTGATTTCAGGAAAGGGGATCATGTGTTCGGTTCTGTTGTGTGTGGGTGATAAATAATTGGTCCAGGTAATTTTCTGGATACAATAGTATTATCGCAGGTAAAGAAGTATAAAGTGTAGTCGCTAATATTCGGGAAGTTTCAGTGCGGAGTCATTGAATCGTTTAAATATTAATCATGCTTGGGTTGGATATGTTGCGTTCGGTTGGTAAATTGGGTTTGTTATTGATGCTTTGCATGGCACCGGCCGTTTATGCTTCCTCGCAAGAGGAAGCGGTAAAGCTGGCCCGGGACAAAGTATGTCTGGGGTGTCACCAAATTGACAAGCCAAGGGTGGGGCCGCATTTCAAGGCTATTGCCGAGCGCTATAAAGACGCCAGTGATGAGATTGTTACGTATTTGGCGCAGGCCATTCGCACAGGGGGGCGTGGCCGGTGGGGTGTCATTCCCATGCCTGCCCAACCTCAAATCAGCGAGGAAGATGCTTTGACGCTTGCACGCTGGATTCGTAGTTTGAAATGAACAAGAGGTTTTCATGAATAATGTTAGCAATGAAATTGCGGTGCTTGGCGGTGGCTGTTTTTGGTGTCTATAAGACTAGTTATGTAGTTTTATCGCAACAAAACAAAGCTAAGTCTTTGATCTATAAGGAGCCAATTTTATTGGCTCTTTTTTATTGGCTTTTCAATTGGTGAATTTTTTCACTGTGCATGTCCCCTTGGCTGGTGCCGGTCCCCAAGGACCTCACGAGTTAGAAGGACCCAGACGAGCTGGTCCATAGATAGACCCTCACCCTACGGGGAAAACGGCTCTATGACCGTTTAAATCGTTTCTATGGGTGGTTTTAAATGGGCCTGCTTTATTTCTGTGAATGATCCATTCATAGAAATGAAGTAGGAATCAAACTCTCAATTTCATAGAGCTATTGCTATTTTTAAACCTGTTGGCATTTTGGTTTATAAGCTCTGCTTCAATTGCTTGTTCTTGTTTCGCTTTTAAGGTAGCGATCTGCTGTTCTAGTTCAGCAATTTTTTGTTTAAGTTCAAAAATTTTCTTAATATCGGATTCTTTGTAAATGCTCAAACTGCCGATTTGTAATTCAAGACTTAATTTTGAAAATAAGACTTGATTGATCTGAACCGTCAACAATGAAGCATTTGAGTTTGTAGCTACTTGGCTAAAAGCAGATATTGAAGGTTTGGAGCTTTCCGACTTGGATTCTTTGTTGTCGCTGTTTTTAATTATTATAGGATCAGTAGGTTTGCTTTTAACCTGATCTTTATTATCCTGTTTGACCTGAGCTTCATCAGTTTTTAAAGAAACCTTTTCTTCTTTGATTCTTTTCTCTGTGTTAATTTTTACATAGTCAGGTTGTTCTTCTGCTGATTGTGGTTGTTTGGGTTGTTGCTTAACTTGACTATCATTAGAATTTTTATTCTTGATATTTTTTACAATCTTGGACTGCTTACTCTTGGGTAAATATTTTCTACCAGTGTTCTTCTTGATTTTTTTTACACCTGAACCTTTTAATTTTTCAGTAAAACCCTTCTGAATTTCTTTGTGCTTGTTCAACTTCTCAACTTTTGAAGTTCTTTCTTCATTTGATAACTGCTTCAATGAATCATTTTTCTCCATTGCTACATTGTTTTTGTACTCGGTTCTTAATTCATTAAAATCTACATTTTTCTTAAACATAGGACCATCAAGACGAATAGCTTTTTCTGATCCTTCTGGGATAAATGAAATATAGTTATATCTTGTTTTATCTTCTTCTTTGTCCAGAAATTTGACTTCACCATGTTGCTGTAAAGTTTCAATCAATTCTTCTCTTGAATTAATTTTATGGTCAAGAATTTGACTGGTTAGAAATTTTTGGATTTCATTCTTTTTTGGCTTAACAACCTCTTTAAATCTTTTGGCTGTTTCGCTTGGATTTTGTATGTCTTTCAATTCCATATCATTATGAGAAATTGAAAATGGATTTCTTATCACTCTATCAAATCCAAATTTGTCATTGAGGAGATCAACATAGCAATCCCTCATATCCTTGTTAAGCTCACCTGGTGGAAACGGATTGAATGCCTTCCCTGTGGTTAATTCCATTTTTAAGAAAGCACAATTTAATTCAATGTTTCCTTTGTCAGTGTGAATATTCCAGAAGTCGGCAAAATTTTCATCGTTCTTCATTCCAGGAAACCAAGTTTCACGAAAATCTTTAATAATTTCTTTCATTGCTGGGATTAATTTTTCTTGATCATAGGAACCATCTGAATTTTTAAATTCAGAGAATTCATTATCACGAAAAGAAATTGTTAAAGAAGTGTGTGTGTTTTCAATGCCTGATTCTCTGGCTAACTTTTCAAGTTTCTCAATGCGATCTCTATCCCCAAAAACTGGGATAGGCTTAAATTTTCTAATGGTGTTGGTGTGATCTTTATCAGACTCAAAATAATTTACAGCACTCATTATTGATTTAGAAGATTTGTTGAAACTCATTACAGCCATAAAAATACCTTCTTATTTTTTATGACTTTCAGTTTGTGATTCAATCAAATCTTTAATTGCCTTCATGTCGCCAATAAATAGATCAAGTTGATTGTTGAGAAAAACTTTGTCTTCTTTGGTGATAAATTTATTTGAATTGATCTTTCTGGCTAACTGGTTGGCATTGGTGCCGATTCGATTTAGCTCGGTCAAAAATGGTTGCTGTAAGATTTTGAAGTTAAATCGTTCACTCAAAAAATTATCAATTCTTTCTTCTGTCCCGTCAAAAATACAATGTCTGACATAAGAAGACATTGAATTGAAGCCTGCTTGATCATATTTATTTTCAATTAGTTCCTTCTCGTATGGGCTTAATTTAATATCTAAACTGTAAGTTCTTTTGTAAGTGTGATCGTCGTTAGTTCTACCTGACTTTATTTTTGGCTGAACCTTGTTCTTATTTTTATCTTCCATAATTTGCCTCCGATTTAATCTCTTCTTCTTTTTATTAATTCCTTAAAAGGGGACTGGGGGAACCCCAGAAAAGTCTAACTGAAAGGGAAAAATAATTGAAAATTATTTTAGCCCGTATCAGCTAGTAGCCTTGCTTGAATTAAATTTTTATCCTTGTTTTAATCATAGGGTTTTATTTTTGATTGTAAATAGCCGTTAAAAATGTCGATAGCTGATTTGAGAAGACAAAACAAAGAGGATTTAATTTAAAAAAAGTGGTTGATAATCCGATTGGATAAGATAGGCTTTTAGGGTGGTCTGATTTAATCCTCTTTGAGAGTCGAAGATAAAAAGCCCGTATGATTTAATCTGATTTGTCTTTATGTTGTTTGTCTTATTTAATCCGATTGATTTTTTAGATAATTTGAAAGGTGTCGAAGACACAAGACCAGTCCGATTAAATCCGATTCGATAGCCTCGACCTCTTGCCTACTTATTTTGAGTTGCTACCATAAGTTAATAACAAGGAGAATTTATGGAAAATTTAGAACAAGAAAAAATTAGCAAGGTTAAGAGTAAATTTGAAAAAGAGCACACAAAGATTTCAGTATTTTTGAGGTTTGACCAAATTGAATATTTGAACAAGGAACATGTAGAGCCCAATGGTTCAAATATGTCTTTGGTGGTAAGAAATGCTGTTGATACTTTTATTGAAAAAGAAAAGAAGCAGAAACTTACAATTTTAAAGAAGGTGCTTGGGGAAGAGGTTTATGAAAAATTACTTCAACTATCTAATAATTATGGAAAAGAGATTGAAGCTACTATGATTGACTTGGTTGAATTAAACTGTCAGCCAGAAGCGAAACAAGAAGAAATTATTGACGATCAATGGAAGTAAGTTTCCGAAGTTTGATCACGGTAGTGAATTGGACTGGCTCGCCCAGGTCCTTCTAAAACAAAAAAGCCACTCAATGAGTGGCTTTTGTATTTGGACTGTGAAAAATTTTCGTCGCAGGGAAATTATTTTAATTCTAGGTTGATAGTGTTTAATATATCTTCATTGATTGATATGTATTTAATGGAAGAATGATTGTATTTATCCTGCATCTGTCAAACATTCTTTATCAAACATACAAAAAGGGGTGGGAAGACATAGCATGAAGCCTTGTTAATCAAGCCCTCTTGGGGGTGGGGTGAGAATTTAAGGGGGTGGGGTAATGCGGCGGGAAGACATAGCTTAAACCCTTGCTAATCAAGC
>WARP01000134.1_pt1 | contig 139013 bp, 96 predicted proteins | sample 4769151 | NCBI WGS metagenome assembly WARP01 (sample SAMN08893023, study PRJNA449175) | gut metagenome | isolation source: rumen sample fed with dry roughage | host: cow | place: India: Nagpur | collected 2016
AATTTTATCAGCCCTAATTTATATTTCATTATTTCAATAAATTTACAAAAAATGAGTTTTTTTATTTGTTTAGTCTATATTTTCTTATTTTGAATGATTTTTACTATAGATTTTTTCTGATGTGTCAATGTACTTTCCCCTTTACTATGTCATTTTCTACTCATTCGTATCATTATTAATTTTTTTATTTTGCTTCATACAATCCCTTGATAAAGCGATTTATCATCGATTATGATTGATTGTTCGTTTTTTTTATCATGTTCCGTTTAATAATTCCCTCACTTAATTATATAATTAAGGTGTAAAACGACTCGTAATTGTTAGGAGAATGTTGATGTTAAAGGGTTTTAAGAATAAATACAAATTCATACTAGCCTCAGTACTAATACTTTCTTTTGGCTTCCTTCTCGTTAATAGTCTAACGAAAAAAGACGAGACTGTTGAGATTCCAAGAAGAGAGCCTGCGTTTGCAACTCAGTTCTTATCAGAAGAAGGAACTCAGGCTAATCCATATGTTGTTGGAAGTAAGGCAGATATGGATACGCTTTCTCTATTAGTTTCACAAGGACAAAATTTCTCGGGGAAATATTTTACAGTAGATGCAAATATCTCTGAGATATATCTTGGAGCTTTCACACCAATTGGATCATCGACAAAACCTTTCTTAGGTAACTTTGATGGGTATGGTGTGAACTTCGTTTTAGCCATTGATAATCCAACTTTAAATTATCAAGGGCTTTTTGGCTTTACTCAATCAGGTGTCATAGAAAACTTATCAGTTTCTGGTTCAGTTAAGGGTTTGAACTATGTTGGTGGTATTGTTGGTCAGATGGCAAGTGGTACCGTTCGAAATGTATACAGTACTGCAACAGTCGAAGCGTTGGGGTCACATGCTGGTGGGATCGTTGGATTACTCAGCATGGGTTCTTTATCTAATGCATTTAACCGTGGAGATGTTATTGCGGTAAACAACGCTGGTGGTATTGTAGGATATACATATGTCTACACTGTTCCAAGTTATGGTTCAAATACGACTAACTCAATTTCTAACGTATATAGTTCAGGTACAGTTACAGCTAACAGTAACCCTGGTGGGGTTATTGGTTATGATAACCCAGCACGATATACAGGTAGTGCAAATGCACGTGTCAACTTGTATTATGATATATCAGTGATTTCTAATCACAAAGTAGCATCCAATCGAAAACCTAGTTCAATGGCTAGTACCCAGGGACTAAACAGTGAAGTATTCTTTAGCGGTATGGAAGACAAGTTATCGGCAAATTTCTCATTCAGAGATATTAACGGTGGATATGGATTCTATCCTGAACTGAGATACTTCTCTGAAAGTTCACATTCCAACATCAAGGCTGCATCCTTAGAAAGCAATACAGTAGATATTTCTAATGGTGTTGGGACACTTAATTATCCATACTTGATTAGAACTTTAGATGACATAAATAAACTCAAAACTCAAATTGAGACGGGTGAAACCTATAGAGGATTTTATTTTAAAGTAGCAGATGGTAGAACCAGTTTCAATCTAGGAAACTTTATTCCTATTGGTGCATCCGCTGCTAAACCTTTCTATGGATCATTCGATGGAAATAATGCAGAATTTATTTTGAATATAAGCAACTCGACCGTAAGCTATCAAGCTATGTTCGGGTATTTTGGTTATGGTAAAATCAGTAATCTATCAACAAGTGGATCTGTTTCAGGTCTTGATTATACTGCAGCGGTAGTTGCCTATAAATATTCAGGGACAATCGAAAATGTCTATAACAAGGCGACTGTTAATGGTAGAAGCCATGTAGGTTCTATTGTTGGTCGTCAGGAAGACGGAACCATCAACAGTGTATACAACAGCGGAAATGTGACCGCGACTGGTACTTATGCAGGTGGTATTGTAGGAACTGTATTAAGAGGCGTTATTTCAAACGTTTACAATAATGCAGAAATTCTTGCAAACAATACAGCTGGTGGGATTATCGGTCATTTATATGCATATACCGTTTATACCTATGGTGGAAACTCAACCAATAGAGTTGAAAATGCATACAGTTCAGGGCTTGTTTCTGCCAATACAACGGCAGGTGGCGTCATTGGTAATGATGATCAAACCCATTATAGTGGTAGCGTTAACGCGCGTACGCGTCTTTATTATGATACATCCGTGCTTGTGACATATGACCAACCAAGAACCGTTAAGCCGCCTGTAACAGGACATTCTTATGGTAGAACAACTAGTGACTTGGTATATGGTACAGTTAATACATTAGGCTTCCCTGAGTCTGTATGGCATTATGAGCCAAAGAGTGGGACAACCGCTTATTATCCTCAATTGTTAGCTTTCTCAAGCAGTTCAGTAGCAATAATTAGAAATGATTCTACAACATCTACAGCTTATGGCGTTGGAGATGGTCTTGGAACTAAAGAATATCCATTCTTAATTAGAACTAAATTTGATATGGATGAGCTTTCAAGAAAAGTAGCACTTGGAAATACATATTACAGTTTCTATTTCAAAGTAGACGATGGAATTAGCCAAATTGATTTGGCGAACTTCCAACCTATTGGATCTCCTTCAAAACCATTCGCTGGTAACTTTGATGGTAATGGCGTAGATTTTGTTCTAGATATTAATAATCCATCGGTTAGTTACCAAGGTTTATTTGGGTATACACAAACAGGTATCATTGAGAACTTTTCAGTTTCTGGTTCTGTTAAAGGGTTAAGTTATGTTGGTGGTATTACAGGACAACAATCGACAGGTACAATCAGAAATGTATACAATACAGCGAGAATCGAAGCATATGGTTCATATGCTGGTGGTATCGTTGGATTAATCGATAGAGGTACTTTAACACAAGCATACAATACGGGTGAAATTGTCGCCGTAAGTTATGCAGGTGGAGTTGTCGGGTATACTTATGTTTACACTGTACCAAGTTACGGTATGAATGCGACCAACTCTATTTCGCACGTTTATAGTTCAGGTACTGCCACAGCCAATAGCTATGTTGGTGGGGTAATCGGGTATGATAACCCAGCAAGATATACTGGCGATGTTAACGTCAGAGTTAATTTATACTACGATATTACTGTTATTGCTAATTATGACCAAGTAAAAGCAATCAAGCCTTCTACAGATCCTTCTACACAAGGTTTAAATAGCGGTATTATGTTTAAAGAAATGCAAGCGAAGTTGCCATCAGGTTTCTCTTTCAAAGCAGATGGAAATGGGTATGCATATTATCCACAATTAACCTACTTCTCTGATAATCAAAACGCGACAACTAAGTCAAGATCTGAAGAATCTGTCAAAGTGAATGTTGGAGATGGTCTAGGTACTGAAAGCTTCCCATTCCTAATTAGAAATGAACAAGATATTGAAGATCTAAAGACCATGATTAATCGTGGTAATACATTTAAAGGATTCTATTTCAAGGTAGATAATGGTATTACAGAATTCAACTTGGGTGATTTTGACTCAATAGGATCCCCTTCACATCATTTCTATGGGTCATTTGATGGAAACAATGCAGTATTTAATCTAAGTATCAATCGACCAGCCGCAAGCTATCAAGCTATGTTCGGTTATTTTGGCTTTGGGACGATTAAAAATATGAAGATTCAAGGGTCAGTTACAGGCCTTGATTATACAGCTGGATTGGTGGCATACAAGCTATCCGGTACAGTAGAAAATGTCTATAATGAAGCTGTCATCAATGGTAGAAGTTATGTTGGTGGTATGGTTGGTTATCAGTTAGATGGAACCATCAACAACGTATATAACAACGGTGACGTTACAGCAACTGGTACTTATGCTGGTGGTATCGTATCATTTGTATTAAGAGGAACGATATCAAATACTTACAATAGAGCAGAGATTCTAGCGAATAATACAGCGGGTGGAATCATCGGTCATATTTATGCATATACTGTTTATACTTATGGTGCTAACTCAACCAATAGAGTTGAAAATGCATACAATTCAGGGTTGGTAGCAGCAAACACAATCGTTGGTGGTGTCATTGGGAATGACAACCAGGAACGTTATACAGGTAGTGCTAACGCGCGTACGCGTCTTTATTATGATACATCCATACTCGTTACTTATGACCAACCAAGAACGGTTAAGCCACCTGTAACTGGGCATGCTTATGGTAGAACAACAAGTGATTTAGTGTATGGATCCGTAAATACTCTAGGATTCCCTACAAACCTATGGCACTATGAGCCAAAGAGTGGGACAACCGCTTACTATCCTCAATTATTAGTATTCTCAAATCATAGCGTCGAACGTATTAGACAAGATTCTTCACTGTCAACTGCTTATGAAGTTGGGGATGGTTTAGGAACTAAGGAGTTCCCATTCTTGATTAGAGACAAGTTTGATATGGATGAACTCTCAAGAAAAGTAGCTTTAGGAAATACTTATTACAGTTTCCATTTCAAGGTTGAAGATGGCATCAGCCAAATTGATTTAGAGAATTTTGTTCCAATCGGATCACCTTCAAAACCATTTGCTGGTAACTTTGATGGAAACGGCGTTGATTTTATATTAGCAATTGATCGTATCCAAAACCATCAAGGCTTATTTGGTTATACACAAACTGGTATCGTTGAAAACTTCTCCGTTTCGGGAAGTGTTAGAGGTCAAAGTTATGTCGGTGGTATCGCTGGACAAATGTCAACAGGTATCATAAGAAATGTCTATAACACGGCCAAAGTAGAAGCTACCGGATCCTATGCCGGTGGTATCATTGGGTTAATCGACAGAGGTACTCTTGCCTATGCCTATAACCGTGGTGAGATTATTGCCACAAGCTATGCTGGTGGGGTTGTTGGGTATACTTATGTTTACACTGTACCAAGTTATGGTATGGATGCGACGAACTCTATTTCACATGTTTATAGTTCAGGTACTTCCACAGCAAATAGCTATGCTGGTGGGGTAATCGGATATGATAACCCAGCTAGGTATACAGGTTCAAGTAACGTTAGAACCAATCTATACTATGACATTACAGTCATTGCTAACTACGATCAAGTTAAGGCGGTTAAACCTTCAACTGACCCATCTACACAAGGATTAAACAGCGGTATTCTATTCAAAGATATGTCTGGAAGATTACCAAGTGGTTTCACCTTTAAACCGGATGCGGATGGCTTAGCATATTATCCACAATTGACCATTTTCGCATCAAGCGAAACAGAAGGCATTGTAAATCATTCTATTAATAGCGTTAAAGTTGATATTGGCGATGGGTTAGGAACACCGGATTATCCATTCTTGATTAGAACCGTTGACGATATCGATGCATTAAGAGAAAAAGTAAATAAAGGTAATACATTCAAAGGATTCCATTTTAAAGTGGATGAAGGCATTGAAGAGTTTGTTCTAGACAACTTCGTCCCAATTGGGTCATCTTCAAAACCATTCTATGGATCATTTGATGGAAATAATGCAGAATTCATTATAAATATTAATAATGCAGCCGCAAGCTATCAAGCTATGTTTGGTTATTTTGGCTTTGGTACTATTGAGAATTTATCTGTAAGTGGTACGGTTACTGGTCTTGATTATACAGCAGGTGTTGTTGGTTATAAAGAATCAGGGACAGTCCAAAATGTCTATAATGAAGCAATTATCAACGGTAGAAGCTATGTTGGTGGTATTGTCGGTTATCAATTAGACGGAACCATTAACAGTTCTTATAATAATGGTAATGTTACCGCAACTGGTACTTATGCTGGTGGTATCGTATCATTCGTACTAAGAGGAACCGTTTCTAACGTTTACAATAGAGCAGAAATTTTAGCAAACAATACATCCGGTGGTGTCATTGGTCATATTTATGCTTATACCGTTTATACTTATGGTGCAAACTCAACGAATAGAGTTGAGAATGCATACAGTTCAGGTCTTGTTTCAGCAAACGCAACTGTTGGTGGTGTCATTGGTAATGACAACCAAACCCGTTATACAGGGTCTGCAAACGTTAGATTAAATCTATTCTATGATGTTTCAGTCTTAATGAGTTATACACAACCTCGTACATTAAAACCATCAACAGCAGTATCTGGTCATGGTGTATTGAAAACAAGTATGTTCTCGGATTCGCTTTCAACCAAATTTGGGTCTACATATTGGACTTATCGCGATATTGAAGGAAATTATGCATATTTCCCTCAATTAAAAGTGTTTGCGACAAGTTTAGTAGATGAAATCAAGAATGATTCAGTTATGTCAGTTAGAACCAATCCGTTCTTAGGAGACGGTACTCTGGCAAGTCCTTACATCATTTCTACACCATCTGATATGGTGAATTTATCCAACTCGTTAACGGTCGACTTTGACGCTTTAGGCATTTACTATTTAGTCGGATCCAATATTTCTAATATCGATTTATCAACTGTAGAGTTTAAAGCAATTGGTTCTTCGGAAGTACCATTCCGTGGTCACTTTGATGGAAACTATGCTAACTTCAACGTAAATATTAATGTTTCAAACGACTACCAAGGCTTATTCGGGAATATCTCTAGTGAAGCCTCTGTTAAGAGATTATCTGTAACTGGGCAAGTTACTGGTAGACATTATGTTGCGGGCGTTATTGGTAAGAACCAAGGTGAAGTAAGCGAAGTATATAGTACAGCGCTTATCAATGGTCAAAACTATGTAGGTGGTGTCATTGGACAAAACATGTCTAATTTAACCCTTGCCTACAATACTGGTCAAGTATACTCAACTGGCGCAAGAGTCGGTGGGGTAGTAGGTCATAACGCAGGCGTAATTAACGAAGTATACCACAGCAACCGTATTAGTGGTTTACAGTACGTTGGTGGGGTCGTCGGATACAATACCGGTGAGGTATCAAACGCATACTTTAATATTACTGTGATTGAATTCTTTACACCAACCACTGGTATCAAACCATTATATGCAGTCGGTAATGAACAAAACACTGATGATGTTCGTGGGGTTGCTAAAGAAATTCTATTTAACCTTACAGATTTAAACCTTACATCTACTCTGTGGGCCACGAGTGCAACCACTGGTATGTATGACTATTTGGTGCAATTAACAGGCTTTAGAAACAATGTTAATGGCACGATTAAGAATAATTCTGAACTTTCTGCAAGAATCATTAGATTTGCTGCAGGTAGTGGAGATAAGAATAGCCCTTATATCATTAGACATGAAGGCGATATGAAAGTACTATCGGATGTAGCTAAGGCCGATAACTTACTTGGCATCTATTTCAAGGTTCTAGATGGGGTTACTTCATTTGATTTAACAGATCCAACCTTACTATTCGATACAATCGGTAGTTCAACAAGAAAGTTCATGGGATTCTTTGATGGAAACAACGCAGAATTCATCATTGGAATCAATAAGACAACAACCGATTACTTAGGGTTATTTGGCTATGTAGAAAATGGTTCAATTGAAAACCTAACCGTATCTGGTGATTTAACCGGTAGAGATTACGTTGGGGCAGTTGTTGGGTATGCACTCAATACGAAACTCAATAACGTATACTCTAAGACAACGATTAAAGCAAGAAATTATGTTGGTGGTATTGCAGGTTATTCAAATAACTCAAGTATTACTAACGCATATAATATGAATAACATTACTGCAACCGGAGCACGTGTTGCAGGGATAAGTGGACATGCACAAAATGAAAAATTGGCGCATGTGTTTAACTATGGAGAAATCTCAGGCACCTCTTACATTGGTGGCGTTGTTGGTTATGGTGATACCAATCTTCAAGTTGAGTTTGCATACAATAGAAATAGTGTCAAAGGCACAGGTTCTTATGTAGGCGGTATCGTTGGATACCTCAACAATGGACGCATTGATAATACATATAGCTCATCTACGATTAGAGGGTTAAATAATGTCGGTGGTGTTCTTGGTGCAAGCATCGGAACAACAACCGTTAATAACAGCTTCTATGATCAATCATTGATCGAAGCTGACATTTCAACCGTTGGGGCGAAACCGATTAGAGCGGTTGGAAACGTTCTCGACCAAGAGGACGTAATAGGTGTAGGTAAATCCTATCTAACAGGGGTAACTAAGTTATCCTTAGACTTAACGCATTGGGTATTGATTCCAAACGATGGCATCAATGCATTCTACCCTCAACTTAAGGTATTTACAGAGAAAAATGATGTTACTAAGAAGGATTCATTGGATTCCATTACATCTTATATATTTGCAGGTTTAGGAACAATCACCTCACCATATATCATCGTTAATGAATACGATATGACGATTCTTAGTACATTGGTAAATAATGGTAATTCATTTAAAGATGTGTATTTTAAAGTAAGAGCTAACGCAATTACGTTTGACATGACATTAACAGGACTAAACTATGGTCCAATTGGTTCAATGGCTAATCCATTTAATGGGTTCTTCGATGGTAGTGGTGTAAACTTTAAACTAGGTCTATCTTCTACAAACTATATCGGATTATTTGGTTATACAGATACTGATGCAGTCGTCTCTAAATTATCCACATCCGGAACGATAACAGGCACAAACTATGTAGGTTCAGTGGTTGGTTATAATAAAGGGACTGTCAATACCGTCTACTCTACATCAAAAGTAGTAGGGGACAGTAAAGTTGGTGGTATCGTTGGTGCAAATGAAGGCATCGTAACTGAAACATACTATATCTCTACCCTTAACGCAAAAGACACTGCTGGTGGTATCGTTGGATACAACCAAGGCGATGTTAATAACAGCTATGTGGTTGGTAAACTTTCGGCAAACTCATTTGTCGGTGGTGTGATTGGTATTAACGATGGTACAATCGACAAACTCTATTACAATAAAGAGATTGCAGAAATCTACAAACCTACTTCTGGATACGCGCCAATTAGAGCTGTTGGTAATATGCCTGATACAGATACAGTTCTAGGCTTATCTGCATCTAATATGCATCAACCAACGCTTGTAAATATGCCATTTACAACACTTGCAAGCTGGGAAGCAAAAGGCCCAGTAAGCTTTGAAGTTTATTATCCTCAATTAAGTTACTTCTCAAAACATGCACTTGCTGATGTAAAAGCCGCTTCGCTAAAGAGTGTTTCTGCAATGCGCTTTAAAGAAGGTACTGGTATTGAAAGCGACCCTTATATCATCCGAAATGCCGATGATATGAAGGCTGTTTCAGACTTAGTATTATCAAAGAACACCCTAAAAGGCATGTTCTTTAGAGTTGCAGATGAAGTGACTCTCATCGATTTAGATACATTAACTACTAAATACGTTCCAATCGGAAATGAAACCTATAAGTTTGAAGGATCATTTGATGGCAATTTCGCAAGATTCAATTTAAATAGTGATCGCGGTGAATACTATCAAGGGTTATTTGGTTACATCGGGACAACTGGTATTGTTAGAAATCTATCTGTAAGCGGGTCTGTTCGCTCAGGGTCTAGATTTGCTGGTGGTATCGCAGGTAGAAATGCCGGTCTAATCGAAAATGTATATAACTTAGCTACAATCACTGCATATGATTATTATGCTGGTGGTATCGTAGGTTATAACAATGGTGTTATTAGAAATGCCTACAATAACGCATCCGTAACGATTACACGTTACGACTATGCGGGTGGTATTGCAGGTGCACAAGCTAAGGGCACAGAAATATACGACTCTTATAATACCGGACAAATTAAAGGTAGAAACTACATTGGTGGTATTATTGGTCATTCATCTGGTTCAGTAAGTAGAACCTATAGTATCGGTACAGTCACAGGTAGTGGCGCTTTAGGTGGCGTCATTGGTGGTATCGATGCCAATGCACAAACCGAAAGAAGTTATTATGATTTATCCGTTATGTTATTACTTACAGGCAATAAACCTACTAAAGCCTTTGGTAATGCAGAAAACAACGAAACAGTATATGGATTAACAACCTCAGAATTATCGGGAGGTTATTTAGGCAAGGCTAATTTAGGAACCGCATTTAAGACTAAACCAAATGTGGGTTATACAGCTTATCATCCACAATTAGCATTATTCGCAAACAGCAGTTATATCGAAGTTAAAAATGATTCCTTAGACTCAGTTACAAAGAGTATTTTCCAAGGTACTGGGGCTATGGATACACCATATTTCATCTTGAGTGAAGCAGATATGCAATCACTAAGCTTAATCGTTTCGCAAAATCACTCGACAACTAATGTATACTTTAAGGTTTATCAAGCTAAGCAAACCTTTGATTTAGCATCGGATCAAGTGATTTATAGTGCGATTGGGTCAAGCATTCCATTTAATGGTTCATTTGATGGTAACGGGGCAACGTTCAACCTTAGAATAGAAAACGGTGCTAACTACCAAGGGTTATTTGGACAAGTCGGATCAACGGGTTCAATATCCAACTTAATAGTCACTGGTAAAGTCTCTGCACTTGACTATGTGGGTGGGGTTGTTGGGTCCAATGAAGGTGTGTTAACTAACCTAATCAACCAAGCAGAAGTCAGTGGTTTAAATTATGTTGGCGGTATTGCCGGTATCAACAAATCGATTATCAATGACTCTTATAATGAAGGTAGATTATCAAGTACTACCCTTTATGCGGGCGGTATTACTGGGTATAATGACGCACTTGGTGAAATCACTCAAAGCTTTAATAAGGGCGAAATCCACGCTAGTGCAAACTATGTGGGTGGTATTGCTGGTGTTAACAAAGAAAGTGCAACCATTGAAAATAGCTTTAACTATGGAACACTATTTACAAGTAACTCATATTTAGGTGGTATTACTGGTCTTAACGAAGGGGATATCCACAATGTATATAACACAGGAAGTCTAGAAGCAGGAACCAGCCATGTTGCAGGTATTTCAGCACTTAATAGCGGGACAATCACTGAAGGTTTCCATGCAGGATTGATTCTTTCTAAAGCCTTTACAGCAGGGGTTGTTGTTACAAACACAGGTCTGTTATCGAAACTTTATTACAACTTAGAAAACGTTAATGCACGTATTTATAATCCAAATGCATCATTAATTACTAAGGCCGTATATCAAACCGAAGACACAACCGATGTTAAGGGTCTAGTTCTTAAGAATATGACTGGATTGTATCCAATTGGAAACAACGATGAACAAATGAACTTAGAACGTACCAAATACAGCATCAAACAAGGCAATGACTTTACCTCTTATTACCCTGAACTTCTCGTATTTAACACTCATACGGATGCACTGAGAAAACAATACTCACTTGAGTCTATTACAGATAAGAAGTTAGAAGGTAATGGAACCGCTCTTGACCCATATATTATTACTAATGGGTATGACATGATGATTATTAATGAATTCATATTAAATGAAAACCACTTCATCAATAAATACTTTAAGGTTCAAGATGGGGTTTCTGTCATTGATTTAACCTTGGCAGATTTATGGTTTACACCACTAGGAGATGATCAAAATAGCTTTAGAGGACACTTAAATGGTAATAATGCAAACTTCATTCTCGATTTAGACAATGAATCTAGCGACTATTTAGGTATATTCCATACATTAGGCACAGGCAGTTCTGTTAAGAATCTTACAGTTAGTGGACAGATTATTGGCAGAAGTTACTTAGGAGGGGTTGCAGGTAGAAGTTACGGTACGATTGAAAACGTAACAAACCTAGCCACTATTAAGAGCTTTGGTAGTGTTAATGATGGGGCAAACTCTATTGGTGGTATTACTGGTGTTAACGTCGGTACGATTAAGAATGCAACCAATAACGGAATCGTTTCTGCACTTGGTTCTTATGTAGGCGGTATTGCCGGTGAAAACGAACTCGTCATAACTGAAAGTTACAATAAAGCAAGTGTTACAGGCGCGAGCCACGTCGGTGGTATCACAGGTTTAAACCGTGCTACTGTATCCAAGACATATAATACAAAACAAATCTCAGGTATCACCGTGATTGGTGGTATCGTAGGTGAAAATAGAAGCTCAGTTACTGAATCCTTTAACGATGGCGATATCATCGCATCTAAGGATATTTCAGGTGGTATTGTGGGCTTACAAACAGATGCAAATGCAAACACGAATCGTATTTATCATTCAGGTTCTGTTAGAACAGATGAAACCATCGCAGGTGGTATTATCGGTAAGATGGATGCCGGACAGCTCCATGACGCTTACACCTCCGGTGTCATTAGTGGTAAATCTTCGATTGGTACAATCGTTGGTCAGTATTTAGGCGGATCGGTATCTCGTTCATATTACGATATTAACGTACTTGAAAACTTTGGACCAATGACATTATCCAAACCGACAAAGGCATTTGGCGATTACGATAAACTGGATAACGCAACAGTCAAAGGGCTATACCATGGACAAATGATTGGATTAAATAGCATTGGGACACAAACCAAACAAATGAATTTCTATTATCCAGCATCATTCAAGACTACGCCTTCATTAAATGAATATGCGTTCTATCCACAAATTACATTCTTTGCAAATAATGTAAACACAGACATTAAGAATGATTCATTAGAATCTGTTAAATCCATCACATTCATGAAAGGTAACGGACTAGAGAATGATCCATATATCTTAACAGATGAATCAGACATTATTGCATTAGCAGAAACCGTTAATAGCGGTAATAGATACTTAGGCGTTTACTTTAAAGTTGCATCAGAAACAGATGAATTCAACTTTATGGATGCAGAAGAAAACTATCAATTTACAGCAATCGGTAATGACAAAAACCCATTCCTAGGTCACCTAGATGGTAATGGCGCAAACTTCAAGATTAAACTTAGTGAAAACTTGAATTATCAAGGGTTATTTGGCCATGTCGGAAAAGAAGCAACCATCAAGAACTTAAGTGTATCTGGCTCTATTAAAGGGCTATCTTATACAGCAGGTATTGCTGGTCTAAACAAAGGATCAATATCTAACGTTTATAACCAAGCAGAAATTATTGGTTCTGATTATGTTGGTGGTATCATTGGACATAATGACGGACTCTTAGAAAATGCCTATAACAGAGGAGACATTAAAGGCTCTAACTATGTAGGTGGTATTAGTGGTAAAGTAACAAACATTACAAATTATACTTATAACATTGGCGTGGTATATGGTAAGAAATTTGTTGGCGCAATCGCAGGCTTCTTAGAAAGCGAATTTGTTGAAAACAGTTTCTATGACACACGTATTTTAGGTGCGTACAGAGACATATCCGGTTACATTAAACCAACTAAAGCAGCATCAAACTCAGAAGACTCTAATACAGTTTATGGTCTTGATAAAGCGTATATGACTGGCTTAAACTCAATCGGAAATAGCGACTTACAAATGCATTTAAACACCACACATTGGACGACAAACTATAACGTGGATGGCACTTCAAACTACCCACAACTTAAAGTATTCTCCAGAAACATTTCTGAGAATGTTAAAGAAAACTCTAAACGATCTACTCAAACAACTTTATATACCATTACGTATGATTACGATGGCGCAACCGCTAATAATACTTACCCATTACAGTATGTCATTCCTAATAAGGATTACTTACTAGCTGTACCATTCAAGTTCGGATTCGAAATTGAAGGTTGGTACATGATTAAGGAAAATGGCGATCGTATTAAATACACAAATGCACTAGGGGAATCCTTAGTACCGTTTAATGATGAACAAAACATTACACTAGTTGCCAACTGGCAAGTAGCTAGACATGAAGTGAAGTTTGTGGATGGTAATAACAACACAATCGAAACACAAACCGTATTACATGGAGATTTCGCAGTGGAATCTAGTCTAATCCCACAAAAGAATCCAAGTCTAACAAAGATATACTTTTTTGAAGCATGGGACTTTGATTTTACAACCATGATTACGAAACCAGTTACGATTAAAGCCACATATACAGAAATCGACCGTTATTATAACGTCACATTTAAAGATGGTAATGGTAATTTCTTTACACAAATTAAAGTTGAGTATGGACAAAAAGCAACCGCACCAACTCAAAACCCAACGAAACTGTTTGATGAATTTGCCTATAAGTTTACGGGCTGGGATTTCAACTTTGAACAAGTCATTAATGCCCCAGTAGCAATCAATTCAATCTTTGAAGCGGTTGATCGTTATTATAAGGTTAGATTCTTAAACCCAGATGGTGAAGTATTACATGAAGACATGTATGAATATGGCACAAGAGCTCTTGCGCCAACCAAACCAACCATGGCTTCAAGCATTTCAGAAAACTTCACATTCAAAGGTTGGGATAAACCATTTGACTCGATTACATCAACCCTTGATGTAACCGCAGTCTATGAAACCTCTCCTCGCTATTACGAAGTTAGATTCCTAGATGGCGATGGCAAAGCTTATAGCGTTCAACAAGTAGCTTATAACGAAGCGGCTACTACCCCTTCTGGATTGCCTATTAAGACACCAGTAGGTATGATTGCCTATAAGTTCACAGGTTGGGATCAAACCTATACAAGCATTGTTAGTGACTTAGTCATCAATGCACTTTACACACAAATTGATCGTTATTACGAAGTTAACTTCGTTGATGGCGATGACAATCCGTTTGGTGAAACCATTGTCGTTGAGTACATGCAAAAAGCAACCCTTCCAAATGGGACACCAACCAAAGCCATGACGACTATGCATGAGTATGTATTTTCTGGCTGGGATGAGTCTTATCAAATGATTATGGGCGATACGACAGTCAAAGCATTATTCGAACAAAGATTAAGACCATATAAAGTCACCTTTATGGATGGCGACAATAATGTCTATGAAGTACAAACCGTCCTTTATGGACAAAACGCAAACAATCCAGTCGGTGAACCAAGAAAAACACCGGTTGGCGAAATTGCTTATAAGTTCACTGGTTGGGATAAACCACTAACTAGCATTAAAGAAGATACCGTAATAAAAGCTAATTTCAGTGAAGTGGCTCGTTACTATACCGTTACATTCTATGGCTATGACCTAACGGTTGCCTTAAAGAATGAAAAAGTTGAGTATAGAGGTCAAGCTACAGCACCAACCCCTCCAATTAAAGAAGATGCACGCGAGGCATATGAAAACGTCTTTGTTGGATGGGATAAAGATTTCTCTGATGTAAGAAGCAACCTTGTGGTTAAAGCGCAGTACGTTAACCGTATTAGAACGTATGAAGTGACCGTTATTAATGGTGACCAAACCGATGTGTTTGTCGTTAATCATGGCGCAAACTTCACATTCCCAACCCCTGTTAAGACAGGTTCTGAACAAATCTTCTATAAGTTTGTACGCTGGGAATCTAATAACGAGACCGTTACATCCTTAACCAATGTTAAACAAAATTACACAGTAGAAGCCATCTTTGAAGAAACTTTTAATTACTACGTGGTTACATTTGTGGATCACGAAAATAACATTATCGAAGTTCAAAGAGTTACAATTGGTTCAGATGCTAAAGCACCATTAACACAACCTACAAAAGATCGAACAGAAGATAAAGTTTACATCTTTAAAGGTTGGGATCGTGGCTTTACAGACATTGAATCTGACTTAACAATTAAAGCACTCTTTGATGAGTATGACAGATATTATGAAGTTATCTTTATGGATGCTAAAGGTGAAGAACTCTCTAAACAAACAGTAGAGTACGGATTACCTGCAACAGCGCCACTCAGTCCAGAGAAAGACCAAACTGCTAAGTTTGAATACCGTTTCACTGGCTGGGATAAAGACTACAACCAAATATATAGCAATTTAGTCATTAACCCTACTTACGAAGAATCGATTAGACAATTTAGAGTTAATTTCGTAGACGGAGACCTTCATGAAATCTTAAGTGTCTTAGTTGAATATGGTAAACCAGTGGTTCCACCAACAAGTGCAACTAAAACACCAACCGCTACTAAATACTATGTGTTTGCTGGATGGGATAATACAAACCTAACAAGCATTATGGAAGATACAACCGTTACTGCAACATTCACTGAAGTCGACAGATATTATCAAGTGAGATTCATTGGTAAAGATAACGGTATAGACAAAGTCTTATATACACAAACCGTTGAATACGGCAAAGATGCATATGACCCGATCAAGTTCTTAGACATTGAAGTCATCGATGACCTATATGTTTGGGCAATTACGGGCTGGGTTGAAGACTTTACTAACATTAAAGCATCGAAAGATATTCATGCAACTTATGGTAAGGTAGATCGCTACTACACCGTAAGATTCTTAAATGAAGATGGCTCAATCATTAGTGAACAAACGGTTGAATACGGCAAATCTGCTGATACACCTGTTACAGTTCCAACTAAAGATTCAACCGTTGATTTCAGATATGTCTTTAAAGGTTATAGTGATGACTATTCATTCATCACACGTTCTATGGATTTATATGCCGAGTTTGAAGAATTGAAGAATCAAAACAAAGTTACCTTTATTGATGGTAACGGCGATGTCTTCGATACACAAATGGTAGCCTATGGACAATCTGCTTTAGAACCAGATGGTATTCCAATGAAGAATCCTACTAAAGAATATGAATTCATTTTCTTGGGTTGGAATCAAGCGTTTGATAATATCACAGAAGATACTGCAATCATCGCTGAGTTCAAAGAAGTCGTTAGATACTATACAGTATTATTCGTGACAGAATCTAATCAAGTATTAAAAGAAGAACAAGTCCAATTCGGTCATCCTGCAACAGCGCCTGAAGTCGTTACTATTCCAGAGGATACTCAAGAATTTAGATACTCCTATAGTTGGAGTAAAGATTTCGGAAGCATTTCAGACAACACAAGAGTGGTTCTAATCGTTCATGAAGAGTTAAATGAATACACCTATACGTTCTATGATGCAAAAGGTGAAGTATATAAAGTGATTAGCGCGCCATATGGTACACAAATCACCTTACCGAATGCACCAACCAAAGACCAAACAGAACAGTTCATCTTCACTTTCATCGATTGGGATCAAGAAGTGCCTGAAATAATGGTTGAAGACTTAGAATTTAGACCAATTTATCTAGAAACCATCAGAACTTATACCGTCACATTCTTAGATGGTGATGGCAAAGTATTTGATGTTCAAGAGGTTCAATACGGATTTAGTGGTGTCCTTCCAGAAGGCGTTCCAACTAAATCAGGGAACCAACAATATTATTATGAGTTTAGAATGTGGTTCCAAAAACCTGAAAATATTAAAGCCGATACCGTGATTGAAGCGGTTTACAACCGATTCCTGCAAACCTATGAAGTAACATTTATAGATGAATACGGTAATACAATCAAGAAACAAGAAGTGCCTTATGGTACAGGGGCAACCGAACCAACATTCGACTTAATCCCAACGAAAGCACCAACTACCGAATATGAGTATGTGTTTGCTGGATGGGATAAATCATTCAACTTCATTACAGAAGATACAGTGATTAAAGTAAGATATGTGTCTGTATTAAGACTATACACATACACATTCTATGACGATGACCACATTACAATCCTAAAACAAGTTAAAGGAAGATATGGTTCACTAATTGTTCCACCACCAACGCCAGTTAAGATTGGTGAAGAAACCTTCACTTACAGATTCGTTGGTTGGGACAAGATGGTTGCGCAATTATTAACTGGCAACGTCGATTACTACGCAGTATATGAAGTTGTTCCAGTTACTTATAAAGTCACTTTCTTCGATGGTAACAATCAAGCCTTAGACCTACAAATCATTAATCATGGAGAATCTGCAATTGAACCAAGTAGAATTCCTACGAAAGCTCAAACTGAAAGATATGATTATATGTTTACTGGATGGGATAAAGCCTTTGATGTGATTACACAGGACTTAAAAGTATTCCCAGTCTTCGAAGAGAAGATTAGAACCTTTAAAGTTACCTTCGTGTATGACACATTTGAAGTTGTGATTATTAAGGAACATGATACAGGTATCGACTTCGATACGGATCCAATCCCAACACCATTAAGAGATGGTTTCGGATTTGTATCATGGGATAAGGATTTATCAAGAATTACAAAAGATATTTCTACAGAACCTATATTCAAACCAAATAGATATCAAATCATTTATTATGGTACAGATGTAGATGAAGGGGGATTACCAACTGAAGTCGTATCATACGGTTCACAGGTATCTCTATCTGAAAGTAATTTCTCAAAACGTGGTTATACATTTGCGGGTTGGAAAACTGATCCAAATACTGAAATAATCACTTATGCAGATAAAGCGTCATTTGTCTTTGAAGAAACCGGCAACTTAGCTTTATATGCAGCATTTAATCCAATTGTTTACGAAGTCATATATGATACTGATGGCGGTACAGAGTTACCACCAGATCCATACACGATTGAGACACCTCTAGCGATACTACCAACACCAATTAAAGCAGATCATAAATTCATTGGTTGGGAGTTAGTAGAGATAAAAGAATCACTAGATGAAATATCATTAAAAGGTAGACAACGTGCATCAGGAGATTCACCATCAATCATTACCGCTTTAGAACCGGGTACTATTGGTTGGGTTATCTTGAAAGCAAGATACGCATTCGATGGATTTATTGAAGTTAAAGACGAATACAAAGATACTTATAGTATCGTGAATGCGGATGTAACTACAATTATCCCGATTTTAGAAAGGGTTAATGAAGAAAAACCAGTTTATTTACTAGGTGTATCATTGAACCAAACAATAGAGGATTTAAAAACTAAGTTCAGAAATGATACAGTTGAGTTCCTAGACCAAAAAGGTGAATTAATTACAGATTTACAAAGAGTGGTCTTTACAGGACTACAAGTAGTAATTAGGGATGGATCAAACCCAGATGAGTTTAAAGACCGTGTAAGAGTGGTCTTAAAAGGCGACGTTAATGGAGATGGATTAGTTACCGCTATTGACAACGATTTAATTTATAGATATGTCTCTGGAAAAACAGACTTGTTTGAAGAGCAACTATTATCTATGTTGATTAATGAAGATGATCTAATAACTGCCATTGATATAGACTTGCTGTATAGACATGTCTCTGGAAAAGGGGATATATATGCATAGATTTAAAGGAGATAGAATGAAAAAAATATTTAGTTATTTACTTGTGATCTCATCATTGTTTCTATTGAACTTCGGACTCAATCAGAAAGAAGTGAGTGCAAGTGGGGATCAATTTGAGGTAAGTTTCAGATTTGCTGATACGAACATATCTAATATTGAACCCTCTCAACTAGTCAATTACTTAGATGAATATGGTGAAATACCAATTGATGTAATTATTAAAAGTATTGGAGCAGATCGACAAATTACCAGTATGCAAGCTGCATGGCTAAAGAATAATACTTATTTTGAACTAAATGAAGGGTATGAATACAATATAGCAACGCTTGGAACTGGTCGTGACAAACAAGAACTATTTAAGCCAATCAACTCTGATTCCACTGGATTTTTTGGGTTTGTCTGGAATAGTGCTAAGTACGATAACTTGCCACTTCCAGCAGATACTGAAGTTAGAATCGCTACCATCCCATTCAAAGTAGATGGGTACGATAACGTAAGTAACACAACCTTAAGTGTGGATTTTACAGTACCAAGTGGTAGTTTATTTGATGTATCAACGAATACATATCATGATAAAACTAAAATCAAAGTTAACCCTATCGTTATCTCAACTGCAGGTGATGATGCATCATTAAGTGGTATATCCGTTGGAGGAGCGGCACAATCAGTGGGAGCTTCCGGATCAAACTATAACGTAGGTATTACTTATGGCGATAGCTTAAAACCATTAACCGAGTTGATCAATGTAGTTCCAACTAAAGGAACAGCAACCGTATCGATGACTAAAAGTACAACTGGTACGGTTAAACTTGGAGATGTAGTAACAATTACAGTGACGGATGGGTCTCTTTCCGAGACCCATACTGTGACTTTTGTTAGTGTTGATGACCCTATTTTGACTCTAGAAAGTTTAGGGTTTGCTGGCAATGGTTTTTCACCTACACCAACATTTAACAAAGATATCCTTAGCTATAACGTAGAAATACCGGGAGGCCAACAGGCTACTGGTTTTTCGATTAAACCTGTTTCAACTGAATCTTACGCTGTAAAAGAAATCTATTTGAATGGATCATTAAAAGCTCAAACAGATGGTAAAGTGACTTTCAGTAACCTAACTGGTGGGACTCATACAGTACTCATTAAAGTATTAGCAGGTGGCATGACAAAAGAGTACACGATTAATGTTACTCAAAAAGTGCTAGACTCAACAGCTACTGTTATAACAAATGGAATTAAAGTATCATCTATGCCTAATGGCACAGGTGTCTTTAGTACTGATCCAGCTGGGACTGTAAACTTAATAGAAACAGCAACAGGCTTCACCTTCAACGTTACATTTAATGAATCTACCATCAAATCAGGGACATTCGTTATCAGTAAAGATGGAACTCAGGTATCTTCAGGTACCCTTACAAAAGACACAACAAATCCAAAATTATGGAAATATGTTACAAACACCCCTATCGATAAAGGCACTTTATACGGAGTGACATTTACGATGACTGCAGAAAATGGCTCATTGGTGGAAAACACATTCTACGTTGAAAGAGATAAGTCAACAAGTAATACATTAAACACGAATGATGTCATTATTTCTGAAGGCGGATCGGACTATAGAGCAACCTTTAATGGGACTCAATTTAGTTACATCATTAAAAATGAATCAACGACTAGTGTAAACTTCTCAGTGGATTCGATTGCCAATATATATAAAGAATTTGGATCTGTCTCTTTATACAATGAAGATGGCATTACATTAGTTCCAGCCGGAATTATCAATGTTTCTCCATCTATTGGGACAACCAACTATGTTATCAAAGTAACATCACAAAGTGGTTCATCGAAAGAATACCCACTTTCTATTGTTAAACTATCCAATGACACTTCATTTGCAATTACAGTTAAACGTGGAAGTACAACGGAAACGTTATTGACTAATGCAAGTTTTGAAGTAACTGGTAATAAATATGTTGCAAACATCAAAGTCCCTTACACTGTAAACGTGTTGGACATCAATTTATTCGCAACACATGCAAATGCAACCGTTCAATATAAATCAGGTAATGGGTCTTTTGCCTCAACCATGTTAAGAAATCTTGACGGTAGTGTTACATTTAGCAGTGTTAATGAACAAACATTAACCTTTATTGTGACAGTTACAGCAGAGAATAAAACTACCACTGATTATGAAATATCTGTAATAAGAGAAGCAGCAAACACCATCAATACGCTATCAGATTTAAAGATTGCTGGAGTTCAACCAAATGGCTTTATTGCAGACCAAATTCCACCAACTAATTATGGCAAATTGGTTCTTGATCCAGCCTTAATCGCGGGAAATTTATTCATTGATGCAACGGTTACTGGTGGTAATTCTAACGGTTTAACACAAGTTAAGTATGAGTATAAAGCATCAACCGATACCATTTATTCAACAGGCGCTAGCATTGCTTATGTCCGTGGTGTGATATATGATATCAGAGTTACGGTTACATCTGAGGCGAATGTTTCAAGAGTGTATCAAACACAAGTGGTTGTTGCCGATCAAAATAATACAATGGATTCTATCGTTCTAGAGAATAACAAGAACGAAGTCATTGGGTATTCATGGAATGCAGCAACTACTTCATATACAATTGATGTCGCAGGCTCAGTAGATAGAATCAAAATCATTGCAGATGCAGTAAGTGATTCTGCAAAAATTACTACTCCTGGGGATATTAATGGTTATGTTACCTTAAATGCAGCTGGAACAAACACCACTATCAAAGTGTTTGCAACCTCTGAATCCGGGGATAAAGGAACAGAATATACCTATACAATTAGACGTCAAGCATTAAGAAGTAATACGGATATTGGAGAAATATCAGTTCTAGTATCGAGTGCAAGTGGATCAGAAACATTAATTCCATCATTTGATGCGGCAAAAGACGCATACTTCTTAAGAATTGACTCAACTTATAATGCATCAGTGACTGTGAAAGCAACTTTACCAGCGATTGATCATGGTTCTCATTTTGCGAATAACGCAACCATATATACTGAAACTAAGACCATAACAGCAGGTAATACAGAAACCTATATCATTAGAGTAACAGCAGAAAATGGTTCAACAAGAGACTACAAAGTCATGGTTCAAAGAGCAAACAACTCAACCAATTTTGACAATATAGTACTTAATGGAACAACTTATAATTTCGCTCAGTTCTCTGGTGGGGTTCTTGACTTAACTTCAATCCAATTACCATTCAGTCAAAAAGACTACTCATTGGTAATAAATCCAAGCTCGACTAGTAAGGCTACCGTATACAATACCAATCCAAGTCTTATTAGTGGTAAATGGGTTTTCACTTCAACAGGTGTGATTGAGTTTCAATTCACGATGAGAGCAGAAGATGGCGTAACCACTTCATTATACAAAATCAAACTGACGCGTCTAGAAGCAAGTACAGACACAACGTTGAAGCAATTTGAATTTTTAACAGCCTCTGGAAACCTTCTTCAAGGCGTTACACCAGTTACAACTGGAAATAACACAACCTATACCATTCGCGTGGATAGAGGCGTTGTGTTATCACAAATCGTTGCGGTCAAGAATCATCCAAACGCAACGATCAACCAACAATACACAGACTTAACATTCACTCAAGGTGGAAATAAGCAGTTTACGATTACAGTAACTGCTGAAGATACTAACTACGTTCACAATTATCATGTCGTAGTTACACAAAAAAATGACAACAGCGAAATCAATGACATCGAGATTGCTGATGTTGCTTATGACTTCTCTAGTCACACTGGCACAGTAGATTTAGGTAAATTCTTATATAGTAAGAAGACATTCGTCTTTACAGTGACACAAGCTGACGCCTATCAAAAACTATACGTTGATAATGTATTGGTGACATTAGATGTCAATAAGCAATTCACATATACCTTAAAACAAGGTGTTAATCAAATTAAGATCCAATCAGAAAGCGAATTCGGAACTAAAGGGACTATCTATACTTATTCCTATGAACAAGCAGTTGCTTCAAGTGAAGCATTATTATCAAGCCTAACGGGTACTGCAGAAGGGGCTAACGTTCTAGATGGTATACCACTAAGCTTACTAATGGAAAAATCACTAGGTAGAGAATACTTAAACAAAGTGATTACTATTGCAGCTGTAGCGGGTAAAAACGGCACAGTTATTAGTGGAAATGGTAGCACTACTTTACTAAGTGGTTTAAACACATTCACTATTGTGGTTAAATCAGAAGACGGAACTACTCAAAACACTTATACAGTGAAGATTTATGTGGTATCTAGCAATGCCGATATCACAAACATTCAAATCGATAAATTATCCGGATATACTTTCAATCCAACAGATTACGCCCAAGATTTAGGTGTGTTTAATTTTAGCGATTTTGACGGATCAATAGGCATTAGAATCAGTTACACAGATGCTTATGCTAAATTATATGTTGATGGCGTATTAAAGACATCTGACTTATTTGAATACGCATTAAAGACTGGTGCTAACACAATTACGATAAAAGTCTTAGCTGAAGATGGCGTAACAGAAGAAATATACACATTAAGCTATACAAGAAATGAAGCTAAGAAAGAAAACAAGCTTCAAGGACTTGAAGTATTAGTAAATGGTGTAAACCAATTAGTAGGCTTCAATCCAACTACGAATAGTTATGAATTAAGAGTAGATAGAAGTGTCGCAAGCGTAAATATCATCGGTACCGTTAATCCAGCTGATCTATCTAAGGTTACTGGAACCGGGACAAAGGTAATCAATGCCGGACTAGATAATATCTATCCAATCGACGTAACAGCAGAAGATGGCACTACCAATACATATCAAGTAAAAGTGATATCTAAGAACGATAATAACGAGATCACAAATATTACAATTGGTGGAATCACCTATGATTTTTCAACTCACAGTGGCACAGTAGATTTAGGTAATTTCCTATTTAGTAAAAAGACTTTAGTATTTACAGTTACACAAGCAGATGCTTATCAAAAACTATACGTTGATGGTGCATTAGTAACCTTAGATTCGAACAAGCAATTCACATATACCTTAAAACAAGGTATCAACCAAATCACTATTCAAGCTGAAAGTGAATATGGTACAAAAGGTACTTTATACACTTATCAATACGAACAAGATATCGCATCTAGTGACGCAGAGTTGTCAAGCTTAACCGCAACCGTAGAAGGTGTAAACGTCTTAGCAGGCGTACCATTAGCCTTGTTAAGTGAAGTGACTTTAGACAGAACATTCTTAAATAAAGTTATCACAGTCACAGGTGTGGCAGGCAAGAATGGTTCAATCGTTTCAGGCAATGGGAATAAGACACTGGTAAGTGGCTTAAACACATTTACAGTAACGGTTAGATCAGAAGACACAACAACGACTTCAGATTATACAATCAAGATTTATGTGGTATCAAGCAATGCAGATATTACAAACATTCAAATCGATAAACTAACGGGCTATACGTTTGACCCATTAGCATACAATCAAGACTTAGGGACGTTTAACTTTAGTGACTATAACGGCATATTAAGCTTAAGAATCAGTTATACTGACGCTTATGCGAAATTATACGTAGATGGCCAACTAAAATCAGCGGACTTATTTGATTATGTATTAAAGACAGGGACAAACACCATCACGATTAAAGTGGTAGCCGAAGATGGGATCACAGAAGAGATTTACACATTAAACTACACAAGAAACATAGCGAAGACAGAAAACAAACTATCAGACCTACAAGTGTTGGTGGGCGGTGTGAATCAGTTATTAGACTTTGACCCAGCAATAAACAGTTATACGGTGAGAGTAGACAGAAGTGTCGCTTCTGTAAACTTAATAGCAACCGCCAATCCAAGTGATTTATCGACTGTCACAGGTGCAGGCACACAAGTCGTGAATGCCGGTGTAGAAAACACCTATTCTATCGTGGTAACAGCGGAAAACGGGACACAAAACACCTATCAAGTGAAGGTAATCGCTAAAAACGATAACCACATGATCAATGACATAGAAATCACAGGGATTACGTATGATTTTAGTGCACATGTAGGGACAATTGATTTAGGTAGTTTCTTATTTAGCAAAAAGACATTCGTCTTTACAGTGACACAAGCAGACGCGTATCAAAAGCTATATGTTGATGGTGCATTGGTCACGTTAGATTCAAACAAACAATTCACATATACGTTAAAACAAGGGATAAACCAAATCACGATTCAATCAGAAAGTGAATACGGAACAAAGGGTGCAATTTATACGTATCAATACGAACAAGCCGTCGCATCCAGTGAGGCAGAATTATCAAGCTTAACAGCAACCGTAGAAGGCGTAAACGTCTTAGCAGGCGTACCATTAGCCTTATTAAGTGAAGTGACTTTAGACAGAACATTCTTGAGTAAAGTCATCACTGTAACAGGTGTTGCAGGCAAGAATGGTTCAATCGTTTCAGGCAATGGGAATAAGACACTTGTAAGTGGACTTAACTCATTTAAAGTAGTAGTTAAATCAGAAGATGGAACCATGACTTCTGAATATGTACTTAATGTTTACGTCGTATCAAGCAATGCCGACATCACAAACATTCAAATCGATAAATTATCCGGATATACTTTCAATCCAACAGATTACGCCCAAGATTTAGGTGTGTTTAATTTTAGCGATTACGAAGGTAAACTAGGCATTAGAATCAGTTATACAGATGCTTATGCTAAGTTGTATGTGGATGGTCAATTAAAGACATCTGACTTATTTGAATACACTTTAAAGACTGGTGCTAACACAATTACAATTAGAGTAGTTGCAGAAGATGGCGTAACAGAAGAAATATACACATTAAGCTATACAAGAAATGAAGCTAAGAAAGAAAACAAGCTTCAAACCCTTGAAGTCTTAGTTGGTGGAGTAAATCAATTAGTAGGCTTCAATCCAACTACGAACAGTTATGAACTAAGAGTAGATAGAAGCGTAGCCGATGTGAACATCATCGGTACCGTTAATCCAGCTGATCTATCTAAGGTTACTGGAACCGGGACAAAGGTGATCAATGCCGGACTAGATAATATCTATCCAATCGACGTAACAGCAGAAGATGGTACTACCAATACATATCAAGTAAAAGTGATATCTAAGAACGATAATAACGAGATCACAAATATTACAATTGGTGGAATCACTTATGATTTCTCAAGTCATAGTGGAACAGTAGACTTAGGATCTTTCCCATTCTCTAAAAAGACATTCGTATTTACAGTTACACAAGCAGATGCTTATCAAAAACTATACGTTGATGGTGCATTAGTAACCTTAGATTCGAATAAGCAATTCACATATACCTTAAAACAAGGCGTTAACCAAATCACTATTCAAGCTGAAAGTGAATATGGTACAAAAGGTACTTTATACACTTATGAATATGAACAGCTGATTCCTTCTTCAAATGCAATCTTAAAGAGCATAAATGGTTCGATTGATGGCACAAACCGTCTAGCTGATTTAGTCATTGATAACATCATGACCATTCGTTTAGATAGAAGCTTTGCCGGTCGTCAAATCAACTTAGTTGCTTTAGCCGATGAAAACGGCACAATCGTTAGCGGTAATGGTATAAAACCTTTACAACTAGGTAAAAACGAATTTAAGTTTGTTGTAAGATCAGAAGATGGATCAAATGAAGCAGAATACATTTTAAGTATTTATGTTGCTAATGATGATACAGATGTCAGCGGCATCAAGTTAAATAATCAATTGATTGACGGTTTCGATAAACTGGTTTCTGACTATGAAATTAAAACACCTTTCAAGTGGAATACAACTCTGATTAACTTAGCTGTTTCCATGACCAATCCAAATCATTATGCTTCAATAACAGGTATAGGCAATCAAAACTTATTTACCGGTGTTAACACATTTGACATTGTTATTAGATCTGAATACAGAAACCTTATTAACGATGCTTCACAAGATGTCATCTATACAGTTACAGTTACTAAGAATGAAGCTTATAGCGATATAAACTTAGCTGACTTAGTCGTACTGGATAACAATGACAACCCATTAGCATTCGATAGCGTTTCTACTTATAAACCAGGCACCTATAACTACACCATCACATTGCCAAAAACGGCTTCTGTGACCAGTGTATTGATTGACCCTGTGTTAAAAGATGCTGCTAAGCAAACCTTATCAGGGGATTATGGCGTTAAGACATTAACACCAGGTCTTGATGGTACAATTAAACAATCTTATACATTTGTAGTTACTGCAGAAGATGGTACATTCAGAGAATACTCAATTACCGTTTTACAAGGGACAACCTTAAGCAGTGACACAAGCATTAAGGGCGTTTCATTAAGAGACTTCTTCGCGAATGAATACTTAATTAATGACCAATCATTCGATCCATTGAAGACTAGATATGAAATCACAGTGCCTTATGGTGTAACAAACCTAAATTTAACCGTTACGCCAAATGATTCAAAAGCAGTTGTATCAGGAAATGGTGAATATTCAATTGGAACTACTTTAACCATTACCTTCTATGTCACAGCTGAGGATAAGACAGAAGGCACAAGATATGAAATCATCGTAACAAGAAATGCGCCATCTAACGATGCGACATTAAAAGAACTTACTATTAGTTCACTCGATTCAACTGTATTAGTTGGTGATGCTTCATTAACACCAACAAAACTAGTGTTTAACCCATCCACACTTGTATACCGAATAACACTTGATAGAACTCATGAATTCATTGATATCAATGCGATTGCAAATCATGCAGGCGCAACCGTATCAGGCGATATTTCTACACAGTTCTTATTAGGTGGTGGAACAACTTCATTAAAGATTACCGTTAAAGCTGAAGATAACAAGACTCAAAAGACATACTTTGTTTATGTCGATGTTAAGAACAGCGACATCGAAGTTGAAACACTAGAAGTATTAGGCTATACAGTGGCTTATGATAAAGAGACATTATTCTATGATTTAGGCATGGTAGCAATCGGTACTCAACACGTTGACATTGATGCAACCATATCTGATCCATATGGTACATTAACTGGTACTGGTAGATTCTTCTTAGTAGATGGCGAAAATTTATTTAAAGTTACAGCTACCTCAGAAGACAAGAGTAAGACCGTAACCTACACCATTAGAGTTGAAAGACCTAAAGGTGGTGGAACTGGCCCAATCAGTACAGATAATAAACTATACGATTTACTAATCGAAGGTACTAAGAATAATTACCCACTAAACTTTAATGAAAATACATTTGTATATGACATTGAGTTAGATTACAATGACGGACAGTTTAACTTAAACGCTATTAAAAACCCTAGAGCATCTGTAACAGGTGCAGGATTCCATTCTCTACAACCTGGTCAAACTAAGGCAATCTTAGTCACAGTCACTGCAGAAGATGGTACAGTAGGCGTTACTTATACAGTTAATGTCACAAGATCTCTGGGAGATAGCGACAACCAATTATCAGAGTTCTACATCATCGAAAACGGCATTAAACGTTTATTAGATGAAACGAAGACTTATCAAGAAGTCGTGATCGCTTCTAACACCACAGAAATTGAAATTGGTGCAACCGGTCCTTCTACAGCTAAGATTTCTGGTTTAGGTGTTGTGCCAATTGATACAAACGATCAGTTCTTTACAGTAATCGTTACATCAGAAAATGGCAACCCTAAAGCTTACAATATTCGCGTAATGAAGGTAAGTTCAGATGCAACGCTTAAAGATTTAACGGTATTAGATAATACGACTCAAACGCCTATTAACTATAATCCGGTGTTTGATCCAAATACCCTAAACTACAATATCGATTTAACAAGCTTCCCACAAATCGTGGAAATTGAATTGATTGCTACTTCAAATAGCGTAGTTAAAGACATTACAGGATTAGGTGTTCATACACTTAAATCAGGTATTGGTATGACGACTGACCGTTATTCAATCATAGTTACAGCAGAAGATGGTACAACCACTAAGACTTACACAGTAATCATCACTAGAAATATCGATCCAGAAGATAGTATCGCAATTGATGATCTATCACTTTATGGCGATACGATTCTATATCTAGGGAACGATAAGTATCCTACTGCACCAATCCAATTTACAGTCTCACAAAAGGAATATGTAATCAATGTGCCTTATCAAACTCAAAAGGCAATGTTATATGTTTCTAATGCCAATGGGGCAAGTATATATGGTACAGGTGAGTACTCCCTAGCGACCAAAGAAACAGTCATCCTATTCTATATGGTTTCTAAGAGCGGATTAGTTCAAAGTGAAACGTATACAATTAGAGTAGTTAAGGCTGATCCAAGCACAGACAACACACTTAAGTCATTAACAATGAATGGTTCACTTATCCCTGGATTTGATCCAACAAAGACAAGTTATACATTTGATGTTGATTCCGCGTTAGTTAGTCAAGTGAGCATTGGAGCAACCAAAAATGATCCATATTCAGTGTTATCTGGCGATTTAGGAAACGTTCCAATCGTACCAGGTAAAAACACCATTAATGTTACAGTCATTGCTGAAGATGGTACACCAAAGGTTTACTCAGTAACCATTAACAGTTTAAGTAATGATGCAAGTATTTACACATTAGGTGTTGAAAACTATTCAATCACACCGACATTCGACCCACTTAAGACAGTCTATCGATTAACAGTGGATTTCGATGTAACAATGGTAAATGTTTTCGCAACATTCCATGAGAAAGCAACCGTATTTGGAACAGGTGTTAAGACCCTTAAAGTGGGCGTCAACCTATTCACAGTATACGCACGTTCAGAAGGTAATACTGAAGGTACTAGATATCAAATCGAAATTACTAGAACTGAACCAAGTAGTGATACTTCATTAAAATCCTTAACCGTAAAAGATAAGAATGGAAATGTATTATCATTCACTGGATCATTTAGTCCTGATACGAGAGATTACATCATTAACCTTCCAGAAGATGCGAATATCAACACAGTATTATTAGAAGCAGAAACCATGCATGCTAAGAGTAATGTATATGGTATTGGTAACGTCTTATTAGGCGGATTTATTGATGGAAAATATCATACAATCGTTAAAGTCTCAGTTATGGCTGAAGACGGTACGGTTGGTGAATACTCAATCAGTTTCTACCGTGGTGTTACATTAAGTGACTTAGCTGAAATTGAATCTCTTAACCTATTAGGTAGTGACTCAGTAAGCTATTTAGGAACATTAGAATCCTCATTAACTCAATTTGATGGTGTGACACAATCTTATACCATTACAGTGCCTTATTATGTTATGAACATGAACTTACAAGTTACTGCAGTAGGTACAGTTTATGGAAACGGCGTGAAGTTATTTGGAAACTCTAACGAGTTAACCTATAATTTATATGTAGTATCACAAAATGGATCTAATCAAACAGCAACATACATCATTAGAGTCGTTAAAGAACAAGCAGAAGTGGATAACACTTTAAATAGTTTAACGGTTGATGGTGTATTGGTTAAAGGTTTTGATCCAGAAGTTAACGCATATGTTATCACAATGCCAACACAATCAAGTAAAGATAACATCACCATTGGCGCAACCACAGATTCGAACGCGACCATTCAAGGGTTAGGCAATAAGCCTCTACTTGCAGGAGAAAACGTATTCCCAATCTCTGTTATTGCCCAAACAGGCGAAGTTAATACTTACACATTAACCATCAATTATGTTCACTCTAACGCTTTACTAGATACACTTCTAGTCAAGGGCGTTGCAGGTGATACGTACGATGATGAATCTGCAATTACTTACTTTACACCAGACGAATTTGAAAGTTCTACCTTCAAGTATGTCGTTCAAGTTGGACCAAACACCACTAAGGTTAGATTAACTGGTACAACTGAAGACCAAGAGAGTGGCGCAAGAGTTTCAGGATTTAGAACTTATGATTTCCCAATCAATCAAGAATCTAGAACCATTGAAATTGAAGTCACATCAGCAGATGGTCTCCAAACACAAATCTATGAAGTGGAATTAGTCAGAAACGGAAAACCTGACAACAACTCTAAACTAAACACATTGGTAGTTGAAGGACAAAGACTTGCATTTAACCCAACTACATACAGTTATTCATTAAGTGTTAACAACAACACACCAAACATTCAACTCAGTGCACAAGCATTTAGTCCAAATGCAAAAGTGACTGTATTAGGGTATGAACAAGGCCAAGCACAGAATGAAATTTCAATTGCAATCGATGATTTAAAAGCTGGTAACAACGTGGTTCTAATCAAAGTTGAAGCTGAAGATGGTTCAATGAGTTATTACCGTTTATCCATCAATAAAGACGCTCAACCAGATTACTTATTAACCGTGTTGTTGATTGTGACATTCCTATTATGGGTGATCACAGTCGCATTCTTCTTACTCAAACTTTCCAGAAGTAAGAAAGAAGAAAACCGCAGAGGTATGATTATTTAGGAGACTGCTAACAAGGCGATAAGCCTTGTTAGCTACTCAATACTATAAAAAGAGAGGTAAACCATGCTTATATTATTTTCAACAGTTGAGAACATTATCTTTTCAATTGTCATCTTATTAACATCTATTGCACTCATCGCTCTGCTATATTGGCTAATTAAGAAAGAACACACACGTTATAAAAACGATAAATACTTATCAGTCAGTGACGTAACAACCTTTGATGATTTATTAGACTTAGTGAGTTACCGTTTCACTAAACACAATCAAGTATACTTTTCACTACTGTATTTAAGTATTGATCAGTTTGACCAAATTACTGAATACATCCACCCTGATGGGGTATATCAATACCTACAAAAAGTAGGACATTCCATTCGAATGAGCCTATTTAGAGGGGCTAAGTTTGCACAATCACCAGAAAGAGAAACATTCTTAATTTATTTACCTGAACTATTAGATGAAGACAAACTCATTCAAATTTGTCTTAAGTTTAAACAAGCTTCAGAAAAGAAAATGGTGATTTCAAATGACTTATCCATTCAAAGAAAAATCACGATTGGGGCAGTTAACTATCCTCAACATGGTTCTGGCTTAAATGAGTTACTTCTTAATCTTAAGAGCGCCTTATATTATGGCAAAAGAATGGGTGGAAATACCATTAGTATTTACAATGATTCCATGAAACAAACCGAAGACACCTTAAAACACTATAAAGAAATGAAAGACGCACTTAAAAATAAAGAAGTTCAAATTAAGTTTGAACCGCTTATGGAAAGTGAAGATTCTAAGTGTTATGGTATGTACACATTAGTATCTCAACAAAAAGGTAAAGAATTGATTTCATACCGTGAAATCATGCCTTTGTTGGAAACCACCGATGATGCATTTTGGTTTGGTCAATGGGTATTTGAAAAATCCCTTGAACACAGTTTTGATGTGTATAGTACAATGAAAAACAAAGAGTATTATACATTCATTCCGGTGTCAGTATCACAACTAGAACAGACAGATATCGCTAACTACATGGATGTGGTAACTAAGAAGTACCAAATCGATCCAAGAAAAGTGGTATTGCATGTATTAGTAGCTAGACCAGCTTCATCCGAAATTAAACTCGTGAAGAACATCATTAACTTAAAGAATCTTGGATTCAAATTTAGCATCGATTATCAAAAAGATTTAAGCATTCTAAAACAATTCATCAGCAACTTCAAGATTGATTTCTTGAGAATTAATGCTGAAGTTCTGGAAAAAGAATACGATAATATCTTTAAACAGGTAAAAGATCAAGTTACATTAGTCGCAACTCATGTCGACAAAGAAACTCAAATACGTCTTATGGCAACCAAAGAAGTTCCATTTGTGGAAGGCTCCTATTTCGGAACCCCTCTTACAAAAGAAGAACTGTTACCATTTGTTACGAAGAATAGGTTATAGGTAGATAATAATGGAAAAATTTGCACAATGGTTTATAGAATTATTCAAACAAATAATGTCAAACATCTGGGACGGAATAGTCAGATTCTTTTCCCTTCTTGGTGAGAAACTATTCATTGAACCGATTGAGTATATTCAAGAATTCTTATCTATATCCAAAACGTTTGGACCAATCGACTGGGTATTTGCGATTCCATCATTAGTCATTCTGTTTTTCTTAACAGCTTTGATCACAGTACTTGTGATCCAATTGTTTAGAAGATACATTCGTTTTGTTAAAAAAGAAAAAGACAAAGAAGAACTCCTTCATGAAGTATCGGTACTTCACTATGAAATTGAAAACCTATTAGATGAGAAAAATGCGATTATGGCATTGTCATCTGAACCAGCTTCTGGTGGTATTGTAAATGGCGAATCCAAAGGATCTAAGAAATCGAATGGGTTTGTTAAAAATAGATTCCCACTGTTATCACAAGTGGATGAAGCATATCGCTATAACATTTTACAAACCGCGATGGTATCAGAAGATCAAGTGGGTCTAAATGAACTTGTGAAAAGATTTGTACACTTCTCAGCTTCTCAACTTGGCCTATACTATACAGAAAAAACAGCACGTATTTTCTTCTCAGGTATGGCAGCTTCAAAAACCATGGTTCTTGAAGGGATATCTGGGACAGGTAAAACCTCATTAGCGTACGCGATGGGGAAATTTTTCCAAAACGATGCTGCGATTATCTCTGTTCAACCATCTTGGCGTGATAGAGGGGAAATGATTGGGTACTTTAACGAATTCACTAAGAAGTTTAATGAAACAGACTTCCTAAAAGCCGTATATGAAACAACCTATCGTACTGACATTAATTTCATCGTTTTGGATGAAATGAACTTAGCGAGAGTAGAGTATTACTTCGCAGACTTCCTATCCTTATTAGAAATGCCAGATCCAAGTGAATGGCGCGTGAACTTAATCACAGACCAAATCGCTGAGGACCCAGCCCATTTAGAAAACGGTAAATTACTAATCCCACAAAACGTTTGGTTTATTGGGACAGCTAACCGAGATGACTCAACGTTTGCGATTACCGATAAGGTTTATGACCGTGTTGCGTCCATCGAAATGAATGATAAAGCAACTATATTTGATGCGAAACCAACCAAACCAGTTAAACTAAGCATTGAATACTTACACAGCCTATTTAAAGGTGCACAGTCAAACTATCAAATCACTCAAAAAACGTTAGAAAACTTACAAAAGCTAGATGAGTTTATCATTGATAAATTTGCCATCGCCTTTGGGAACCGTATTAACAAGCAAATTCATCAATTCATCCCAGTATATGTTGCATGTGGTGGCGATGAAATTGAAGCACTAGACTATATGGTAAGCCGTAAGATTATTCGTAAGTTTGAATCCTTAAACGTCCCATTCCTTAGAAACGAAATTGAAGAGTTAATCGTTGTATTAGATAAATTATTTGGCAAACAAAACTTTACAGACAGTAAGAAGATGTTGAAAAGTTTCATCAAACAATTTAACTGGTAGTATTTATGAAATACAGATATGATTTAAACGACTTTCAAAAAATAATTTCTAAAGGAATCCAAGAAGCGGAAACCAAAGAGTTTTCAAACTATTTTTACCATGCCTTTTACCAAGGCAATAGAAACCTATATCAAAGACAAGATACAGAAAGAAAGAAGTTCGATGAAACGTGGATTAGCACGATAGAGAGCTTTTTTCCGAGCATTGATAGAATTACCAGAAACATGCGTTCTGCCATTAAATATGAAGAAGAGATTCTTCCTATTGAAAAGATTAAACGCGTTGGAAGCACAGCCATTAAACACTTATCTAGCCATACCAATCTCATCAGAGAAATCGATGAAGATGGGGATGTTGTTGCCCAAAAACTCTTATCAGACCTTTCTGAAACAGAGTTTGGTATCTATGAAAATAGATTCATTATGACACTGGTATTTCGTTTAAGAGACTATACTTTTGAACGCATTAAGATCATCAAACAAGGCTTATATGCCAACCGTAAAACTAGACTGAACGTGGAATCACAATTCGAATTTGGTGAAGCATCTTATAACATTAAGTTTAACGTTGAACAAAACGAATCCATCGTTCAACGTAAAACAGATGACCATAACATAATGGTTTTAGAAAAAGCTGAAAGACTTTATAAACTGATTTCGAATCTAACGAACTCAACATTTATCAAAACACTTAAGCACTATAAACCAGTAACACCACCGATAGTTAAAACCCAAATCATTCTAAAAAATACGGACTTTAAAAATGCTTATTTATTGTGGCTATACTTAGACAAGACTTATCAACTGGAATATACATTGGAAGCCTCTAGTAGACAAAAGAGATTCAAACACGAATATATTAAACAACTTGACCAAGCGACGATGTTGTTGCTATCGACTTTGTTGGTTAATGATCCTGTTGAAGAATCTAAAGACTCTTATATGCCAGTTAAATACAAAGAGACTAAACCAAAGATCTTGCAAATGATGCCAGATGAGGTTGAAGTCAACCCAGACGTCTATGTCATTGAAAGACAACCGATGAATGAGTTCTACTTAAGTAAAATGCGTCAAATTCTTACAAAACAAGTTCAAGAGACTTATAATGTTGAGAATAAAGAACCAATTAAAGTCTATTTAAGAGAAGCTTTAGAAGACGCTACTCTGATTACGAATAGTCTTTATGAATCATTCTTTAAATACAATACTGACGGAGACATCTTCTCAAGAATGATTATTGAAGATGACCCAGAAAAGGCTTTGCTAGAAGCGTATGAAAAACAACGTGTCTCTACCATTGTTCGTGAAGTAAAACAAAAAGACTTTCAAAGAGCGATTGAACTAGAGAAAAAATGGAACATAGTCTTACTCCAAAAACAAGAAGCGCTATTAGCTAAAGAAGCGGAAACCTCTGAAGAACGTATCCTTAAACTCATCGAAGAGGAAAAGAAGAAATACGACAAAGAGACTAGAAGTGTAATCACTAAAGCTCAAAGAGAACATCAAATTGAGATTAGAAAACAAAGACAAGAACTTCAAGCATTCAGAAAGAAACTGAACGATGAGCTGAAAGCTCAACGTCAGAAACTCAAAGAGGCTGAAAAGAAACGTATTGAAAAAGAAAGACTACTGTTGAAAAAACAAAAGGAAAAAGAAAAAGCTAAACTTCTAAAACAAAAAGAAAGAGAAGCAGAAGCAAAGAAAAAGGCTATTCTTAAACAGAAAGCAATGGTTGAGAAAAAACATCAAGTCAAACTCAAAGAATTAGCTACACCAAAACCAAGAAAGCCTAGAACCGTTAAACCAAAAGTAATCGAAAACGCAGTGACCAATGAATAGTTGGTCACTGTTTCTTCAAGGAGTGATTGTATGAAAAAGAAGATTTATACCCAACTTAAACAAATGAATCTCAAAAGCACAGACAAACTCTTAATGCACGCCTCAATGAAGGCGATTGGTGGGGATGCCGATACGGTAATTGATACGTTTGTTGAGTATTTTAATGAGGGTCTATTTATGATGCCTGCGCATACTTGGAAAACGATTAACAGAGAAAATAATCACTTTGATCCAAAGACTGAACAAGCTTGTGTAGGTATCCTTTCTAATGTGTTTTTAAGACATCCTAAAAGCATAAGAACATTGCATCCGACACATTCTCTTGTGATGTCAGGAAAAATTAACCCGAAGTGGATTACCGCGGAGGCAAGGTTTCATACGCCTACACCTAAAGAGGGGTTATATGGTAAACTCGCGGAGATGGATGGGTACATTTTATTAGTCGGTGTTGGGTTTGAACGAAATACGGTGATTCATGCGATTGAAGAATCAATGGATATTCCAAATCGATTTGCCAAAGAACCATTTAAAGTGACGATTCAAAATGGGGATGAAGTGATTGAATCATTCATGTATAAACATGAGAACATAGAGTTCCCCCATTTATCAGAAAACTTCTATCGTGTCTTACCTTCTTTAGACAAACTGAATCTCATAGAATATCACACGTTAGGTAATGCATTGGTAATGAAGATGAGAGCCAAAGACTTATTTAATACAATAGAGTATTGGTTAAAAAAATACCCTTTGTTGTTTGATTCAAACTTGCCAATCGAAAATGATTTATTTTAATTGATTTATATGGTATAATTTAATTAAAAGGAGGCATTACACTATGGAATCTAAATTTACAGGTGGTTTATTAGGTTTAATTGGTATCGGCATTTTATCAGGCATTATTGTGATTATCTCATTAGGGATTCTTACACCTTGGGCTGTTTGCATTAGACAAGAATGGTATGCAAAACATACCTACATTGAAGGCAAACAGTTGGTGTTTGAAGGCAAAGCAATTGAACTTTTTGGTCAATTCATTAAATGGTTTTTCTTCACCATTATCACTTTAGGTATTTATGCATTTTGGCTAAACATTAAGATGCATGCATGGGTAGTCTCAAAAACACGTTTTAGATAGGCATATCTTTTTATTATTTTCCGAGTACATGCTAAAATATAGCAAGGTATAAGGGGTGTATAAAGATGTTTGATTTTTACGTTAAAGGACCAAATGCCAATGATTTAACTTATGAAGGCTACATCAAGAAAATAGAAGATGGCGAGAGCATTGTGCTTCTAGATGTCAGAAGTTATGATGCTTATAGAGTATCACATATACCAGAGGCAATCAGTTATCCATTTTCAGAGTTTATGAACATAGATAATGATTATCCAGATAGGGTTCAAACCTATGTGCTTTATTGTGATGAAGGCATCTTAAGTTATAGGGCATTAGAAATTATGAAAAAGATTGGCTATCAAAATGTCTATGATCTTCAAGGATTCCAGACTTGGCCATATGAAACAGAATCAGATTTTTTATAGACTCTTAACCGAGTCTTTTTTTTCGCTCTTAACAAATTAGATTAAGGGCTATGATATAATGATACCGTTAGGAAGTGATATCATGAGTAAAGTAGTGGTTGTTGGTGGTGGCGCATCGGGATTAGTATGTGCAATCACACTTAAAAACCAAAATCATTCAGTAACATTAATTGAGAGAAATTCAAAACTAGGTAAAAAAATACTTGCGACAGGTAATGGAAGATGTAACTATACAAACATGAACGCAAGCGCTAATGACTATAATAATCCAGAGTTTGTTAAGAAGGTGTTTGATCAGTTTGGCGTTAAAGAAACGGTTGAGTTCTTTGAATCTTTAGGGATTGTTCCGAGGGTAGAAGACCTTGGCAAAACATACCCAATGTCTGAACAAGCAGCCAGCATCACTGAAGTTTTAGCCTATGAAGCAGAACGTCTTGGTGTAAATATTCTCTTAGATACACAGGTGTTAAGTATCACACATAAAGACCATTATGAACTCAGTTTATCCACAGGTAATAAGATGGCTTTTGATAAAGTTGTTTTATCTACTGGTGGAAAAGCTATGCCAATTAGTGGCTCAGATGGCTTTGGTTACTTACTCGCAAAGTCATTAAACCATACAGTAACAGACATTTTTCCAGCCCTTGTTAAACTCGAACTTAGAAGTCCCTATTTAAAACAAATGGATGGCGTAAAGATAAAAGGAGACGTTTCTTTAATTCACGATAATCACATCATCCAAACAGAAAATGGGGATATTCTATTCACGAAATATGGAATTTCTGGTCCAACCATTTTACAAATTTCAAGGAAGGCAAACGCCTTATTATTGGACCATCAAGCGATTTTCCTGAAAGTCAAAATGCTTAATGGTATTGCCGAACAAAAGATACTTGAACGATTTGATGCACTACTAGAAAAAACCATTGAGTTTGCTTTAGTAGGGTTAGTTCATAAAAAGCTTATTCATCCACTATTAAGAGAAGCCGGTATCAAACATGATCACACATTGGTCAAGGATGTTTCTAAAAAAGAGTTGACTAAGATCACAAGACTCTTGTTTGATTGGCGTTTTATGGTTACAGGGTTTAAAGGTTTTGATGAGGCACAGGTGACTGCAGGCGGCGTTTCAACGGCTGAAGTTAACCCTGTGACGTTAGAGTCTTTGAAACATAAAGGGCTATACTTCACAGGTGAGCTTTTAGATATTGACGGTCTATGTGGAGGGTATAACCTACAATGGGCTTGGAGTAGTGGACGTGTAGCAGGACTACATGCAGGAGAAATCAATGATTAGAATTAGTGAGATTAAAATTGATGTTAGAAAGATACAAGATAAGGCATCAGAAAAAGAAGTTTTGATTAATACTTTGAGAAAGAAATTCATGGTTTTTGAACAAGATATTAAAACCATGTCTATTTATAAAAAAGCAGTAGATGCTCGAAAGAAAGAACAAATCTATTATGTATATTCTGTTGATTTAGAATTGGTCGATGAAGAAAGAATTGTTAAAAGAACCCCTACTAATGTAGCCTATGTGACCCCGTTTAAATATGAACCAGCGGTAAGTGGTACTGCTCCGTTGTCACATAGACCAGTTGTCGTTGGGTTTGGACCATCAGGCATTTTTGCGAGTCTATTACTCGCAAGACTAGGGTATCGCCCAATTGTCCTTGAACGTGGGTTGGATGTTGATAGAAGAACAGAAGCGGTGAATAAGTTTTGGGCGGATGGTGTATTCACTGAATCGAGCACAATACTTTTTGGCGAAGGTGGTGCAGGTACATTTTCAGATGGGAAGTTAACCACCCTAATTAATGACTTAAGATGTCAATATGTACTAGAAGCCTTACACCAACACGGTGCAGATGAAGAAATCTTATATATGAGTAAACCTCATGTCGGTACCGACATTTTAAAAGGCATTATTAAGAATATTCGAAAAGAGATTATAGAACTTGGGGGAGAGGTTAGATTCAATTCTAAAGTTACCGACTTTGTGATTGAAGATGGATCCCTTAAAGGCGTAATGATAAATAATGAAACATACCTAGAAACAGAAGTGTGTTTAATGGGTCTTGGACACAGTGCGAGAGACACCTTTTTGAAGATTTATGAGAAAGGCTTTACCATTAAGCAAAAAGCATTCTCACTAGGGGTACGAATCGAACACCCTCAAACCTTAATTAACGAGTCTCAATACGGTGATTTTAAAGACTTTTTAAGACCTGCTGAATATAAACTCAGCTATAAGAGTAAAGACGGCAGAGGGGCTTATACGTTTTGTATGTGTCCTGGTGGTTACGTGATGTGTGCATCTTCAGAACCTAATGGGTTAGTCACAAACGGTATGAGCGAATCTAAACGTGACGGAGAAAATGCAAACTCAGCGCTTTTGGTCAATGTAATGCCTGAAGACTTTAAATCAGAACACCCACTTGCAGGCATGTATTTTCAAAGACAAATAGAACAAAAAGCTTTTCAAATGGCAGGTAACAATTATCACGCCCCTGTTCAACTTGTAAAAGACTTTTTAAATAACCGCATTTCAACCAAAATAGGCAGTGTTACACCAACGTATCAACCTGGATATCAATTTGTTAATTTGAATGATTTACTACCAGATTACGTATCTAAAACCTTAAAGGAAGCAATCCTTGATTTTAACAAAAAGATTAAAGGGTTTGGAATGGATGATGCCATCTTAACAGGCGTAGAAACCAGAAGCTCATCCCCTATTCGTATCGAAAGAAATGAGTTAGGAGAGTCTAACATCAAAGGCATTTACCCTATGGGAGAAGGCGCAGGCTATGCTGGTGGGATTATGTCCAGTGCTGTAGATGGACTCAAACAAGCCGAAAATATTGCAAAAAAACACATAATACGATGAAAAAAGCGGAAATCCGCTTTTTTTGTTGTCAAAATTCTGCATATTAATTGACAATGTATTGTATACATGATAATCTAGTTTTGAATACTAGATATGAAACACCATCAAACGTATGGAGGATTATTTTATGAAAGTAGCAATTATCACAGACTCTGGAGCAAACCTAAGTCAAAACTATGTATCACAACACAAAAACTTGTATGTTGTGCCACTAAACATCTTAATCGATGGAAAGGGTTATAAAGACCAAGTAGAAATTACACCGAAAGAGGTCTATGAAAAACTAGACACTCATCAAGTTTCAACCAGTTTGCCAGATGTAGATGATTTAGAAAATGCACTGAAAGACATCAAACAAAAAGGGTATGAAGCGGTTATTGTCATCAACATCTCATCAGGTTTATCGGGTACATTTAATTCGTTTAGACTAGTGCTAGAAAACGAAAAAGACTTACAAGTCATTCACTATGACACAAAAACACTTGCAGCAGGTCAAGGTTATATTGTCGAATATGCCCTTGAATTACTCGAAAAAAACACCCCACTGGATAAGATTGTTCCACTGCTAGACATCATGAGAAAACATGACTCTTTAGCGATTTACACAATCAATACGCTTAAGTATTTGAAACGTGGTGGAAGAATTGGTCGTGTAGAAGGCACCATCGGTGAATTATTACACATTAAACCAGTTATTACCGTTAATGAAGATGGGGTATATGTCACCTTAAGTAAGGCCATTGGCTTACAAAGATCCCTTATAACGATGAAGGACCTTATTACTAAAAAGTTCTTAGGGACTCAAATCGATTTAACCATTCATTATGGAGAAGATGAAGAAAAGGCTAATCAACTGGCTTTAATGTTCCAAAAAACGTTAAACATTAGAAATATGACTGTATCTCCATTAACCCCAGTGTTAGGAATTCATACAGGCCCACAAATGTTTGCCTATATCGCACGCAAAGTATAAAAATCAGGACTCACAGCAGAGGTTGGATTCATTATTTGAATCAATCCCCACCTAGCTGTGGGTCCTTTTTTTACACTAGTAAATATAAAATACTTTACCGTCTTTAATATTGGACTCCAATTCGGTATAATAGAGACAAGGAGTGATATTATGGCAAAAGATACAAATGTGTCCTTAAGAAGCTTGAATATCTATCAAGTATTTTTAAGACAACATACTGAAGAAGGTACTTTCTTAAGTTTGATTAAAGATCTACCAAGAATAAAAACACTAGGAATGGATTATGTATATTTACTTCCAATACACCCAATTGGTGTTTTACAAAGAAAAGGTTCAGTAGGCAGCCCTTATTCGATTAAAGATTATAGAGGGATAAACAAAGACTACGGCACAGAAGAAGACTTTGTTAAGCTCATTAAGAGTGCAAACAAAGAAGGCTTAAAGATTATGATTGATGTTGTGTTTAACCATACTTCACATGATGCGGTATTGTTAGAAGAACATCCTGAATGGTATTTTAGAAGAGACGGGAAACTCGCTGGTAAAGTAGGCGATTGGTGGGACATTACAGACCTTGATTTCTCTCATAGAGGATTATGGGACTATTTAATTGAAACACTCGTTAAATGGGCTAAATTAGGCGTTGATGGCTTTAGATGTGACGTTGCGCCAATGGTTCCACAAGCGTTTTGGCTTGAAGCAAGAGAAGCAGTTAAGAAAGTTAACCCAAATGTCATTTGGTTATCAGAAACCATGCATGGTGAGTTTGTCAAATACATTAGAGACTCAGGATTTGATGCAATGAGTGACTCAGAAACCTATGAAGCATTTGATATTTGTTATGACTATGATATTCACCATGACTTCTTAGGTTATGTTGAAGGAAGAGCACCACTTAATGATTGGTTAAAAGCGATTCTACGTCAAGATTACATATTTCCCAAAAATTATGTTAAGCTAAGAAACCTAGAAAACCATGATCAAGAGCGAATTGCTCACCACGTAAAAGATCCACTAAAACTTTTAAACCTTACAGGAACCTTATTCTTCCTTAAAGGTGCAACCATGATTTATGCAGGTCAAGAATATGGTGTTACTAAACGTCCAGACCTTTTCGAAGTGGACAAAGTAGATTTCTCAATCAAAAACACAGATATTAGAAACTTGATTCACCGTATGAGTCATTTAAAGAAAGACTCCTTATTCCAAACAGGTGTATTCAACATTCACCTTCAAAGCATTGAAGCTGCAGTAATCAGTTTTGAAAACAAACAATCGATGACTTACGGTATCTTCAATCTAGGTCAAGTAAGTGGTGAAGTTGAAGTCACACTTCCTGATGGAATTTATCAAAACATCTTATATCCAAACCAAGTAGAAGTTAAGCATGGTAAGTTAAAACTCACAGACAAACCAATGGTTCTATTCGGATTAAAACAAACATTATAAACATTAAAACCCGTCAAGTTGACGGGTTTTATCATGGTCTAATGAAATAAAAAACGTCTCAAATTGAGACGTTATTTGTAGTATGGCAGGGCTAGCTGGATTTGAACCAACGATGACGGAGTCAAAGTCCGTTGCCTTACCGCTTGGCTATAGCCCTAAATATTTCGCATGGGGCGGCTAAAGGGAGTTGAACCCTCCAATGTCGGAGCCACAATCCGATGTGTTAACCGCTTCACCATAACCGCCATCTATGCGCAAATATTATTATACAATATTTTTTGGATATGTAAAGAGATAAATGTATTTTTTTTAACATGAAGTGATTTTTCAGTGTTTTTTAAGCCGTTAATTTGTTATGATAGAGTGGATATGGAGGTACTTATGAAACTGATTGGTAGGATATTTTACGGACTCTTAGTCGCTTTATTAGGATTTAATATATATGGATTGTCCCTATATCAAATGGAAGTTGAAGCTGTTACTAAATATGGTAATAAAGCAGTATTAGAAGAAGATAATACTTTCTTTAAGAATATGTTTGATTTCTACACTGAAGACTATGTATTAGAACACAAAGAAGTCAAATCAGAAACCAACCCTGTTGGGTATAGCGTTTATGTGTTTCAAGGCATAGCAAATGAAACCGACTATGTTCGTTTTCAAATTCAAGCCATGGAAGGCTTTAAGTATGACAAAGGGTTAGAATTGAGTTTGGTTGTTGAAGGACAAACTGATCCTATTAAGTATAAATTAATCGAATATGATACATTCGCTTATGTCAACTTACAACTTAATAGCATTGTAAGTACTGAAGAGAAAGCCTTCAAAGACTTAATAGATTTTCAAGTTATCGCATCATATAGTGAAAAAGTTGATGATAAAACAGAAACTAAGTCATCAGTTATCTATGATTTTGATGGAGTACTATTATTAGATAAAGAGAACATGAACTTATCTAATGAGTTAGTAACACCAGTAGATCCAGCTGCTGAAACACCAGTTTATCCAACCCCAGAAAGCCTAGGGTTAGTAGAAGCTGTTAGAATAAACCACTTTAAAGAGTTTAGTAAGATCTTATGGCGTAATATGCTTTTCTTCTTATTCGCAGTAGTATTTGTGACTTACCTTGTGTTCTTTAGAAAAAAGAAGCCTTATGTTCGAAGACCTCAAAAACCAGAAGTCATCATTAATAACAACATTAACGCTAGAACGATTACATCCGTTAGTGAAACAGATGAAATAGATGAGAATGCAAAATAAATCTTGAAGTATTTTAAAACGTGTGTTATATTAATAATGCACGTTAATTAGGGACATGGTGTCAACGGTAGCACAGCGGTCTCCAAAACCGTTAGTACGGGTTCGAATCCTGTTGTCCCTGCCATTAATAGCTTAAATCACTCAAGTTTTCATAGCTTGAGTTTTTTTATGTTCAAAAATCCTTTATAATAATATAAGACAGTGAGGTATCCCTATGCGATTATTATTCTCAATAGATACGAAAGACTATGATATTAACGGTATTGGTATAGTAAGACCTAGCGCTAGAAGTATCATCATTAAAGAAGGAAGGATTGCTTTAGTACATAGTCAAAAATACCATTACTATAAGTTTCCTGGTGGTGGGATTGAAAAACATGAAGCCCAAGAAGATGCGTTAGTTAGAGAAACTTTAGAAGAAGCTGGACTAAGGGTTATCAAGGAATCTATCAAACCTTATGGCTATGTTCATAGAATTCAAAAAAGTACTCATGGAGATTGTGATTATTTCCTACAAGATAATTTTTATTACTTGTGTGATGTTGAAAATGAAATAATCATTCAAACGCTAGATGACTATGAAGCGGATGAAGGGTTTGAACTGGTTTGGATGGATCCGGTAGAGGCGATTAAAGCCAATAGAGAAATAGATCATGGTCCAAAACAACACAACATGATTGAAAGAGAGTCAAGGGTTTTAGAAATCTTATTAGAAGAAGGTTATTTTGAATAGGGCAGTCTAGATTTTTCACAAAATGGGTCTAACAAACCCTAATTAAGTATGAGATAATGAAATAAAGGATGGTAGGTATTATGAAAGTAGCATTAATTGCACATGATAAGAAAAAACAAGATATTATCGATTTAGCTGTAAAGTATAAGGATATATTAAAGAACCATACTTTATATGCAACTGGCACAACCGGAACGCTTGTAATGGGAGAAACAGGATTACCAATCAATAGAATGAAGTCAGGTCCACTTGGTGGCGATCAACAAATCGGTTCAATGATTGCCGATAACCAACTGGATTTAGTCATCTTTTTAAGAGACCCACTCACTGCACAACCCCATGAACCAGATGTATCTGCTTTACTGAGATTATGTGATGTATTCTCTATTCCTCTAGCAACCAATAAGTCTAGTGCAGAAATCATGTTAAAGGCTTTACAAGATAACTTAATCGTTAACCGTTATAAAAAAGGACTGTAGGGATGATTATCGATCTCACGATGCTAATCGAAGATGGTATGGCGGTATATGAGGGTGATCCTAAAATGTCATTGGCTGAGATTAATACCTTAGAAAAAGATGGATTTAGGAATCACGTATTAACTACAAACATGCACGTAGGCACGCATATAGACGGACTATCCCATATGTCAGTAATTAAAGATGACATCTCGGACATCAAACTTGAGCATTTGATCGGACCTGCTAAACTGGTAAGTGATCAAATGATTTATGAAGACGATGGTACAGAGATGTTACTAGTAGATATGCTTACAGATACGCTAAATGAGAATTTCTTAGAAAGCATTCTTAAAAGCCAAGTCAAACTAATCGTCATAGAAAAGGATTCTGTGGATAAGTATCCTTATTCCATTCATAAACGATTATTTGAAAAAGGCATTCGCATTGTTGAGAATGCCATAGGGTTTAATCGGTTACGCGGGATAGAATCGTTTATGCTATATGTTATCCCACTAAAGATTAAAGCCGACTCAGCTTTATGTCGAGTATTTGTAAAAAAATAAAAGTAAAATAAGAATATCACCTGTACGTATTATGTAGAGGTGATTTTTTAATGAAGAAATTAATGATTTTTGTATTTTTATTATTGCTTGTTGGGGTGAATCAAGTCTCTGCAAGCACAGACGGTGAGGGTAATACAGAAAGGCTACCTTACGGCAGAAACTATATCGATTTTAGAAACTTTGAATATAAATCACACAATCGATATGGGATGATTAAAGAAACCAGAGTTAAGCAAAACCAACTCTATACTTTGGTCGTTGGGCGTGAGTTTGTTGGGGATTATATCTATGAACAGGAAGAATATCCAGAGTTTAGATTAATTACTAAAACTAAAGATGAAGTAATGCCGTTTGAGATTGATTATGAGGCAGAATGTTGGCACCAAAGCTTTTTAATTGAAGAAGATGCGCTATTGATTACAGATCTATCTGTTCAAGCCATTAGCCTTAATGAAATTATCCTTTATGAAGGCAATTATGAGTCTTTTAGTGGGTATGAAATGTATCAGTCTTATGAACCATTAGTCAAAGAAGGGTATTATCTAGTCGATTATGATAATCCAGTAGAAACAAGCTTGATTATGGCAACTCTGGGAATTAGTGATAACCATTCAACAAAAGACAAACTATCAACCAAAATCAATTCTGATGAGTATACAAACAGAACCACCAAAATAGGGCAGTACTTAATCGAATATGAAGTCAAAGATGAAATGGCTAATGTCTCAATCTATAAGATGCACATACGTGTGGTTGATACAAAAAAGCCAGTCATAGAAGGTCCGTTATCTTATGTGATTAAAACAGAAGAAGATCACTTAACTGTAAATCAAATGCTTGAAAGACTAACCATAACAGATAATGTAGATGAGTTATCGACAAAAGATATTGATATCATTGAAGATACATATACCCCTAATAAGGGAAAAGTTGGAGAATTTGAGGTTACGATTAAAGTTAAAGACCAATCCAATAATGAGACACAAACAAGCATAAAAGTCTCTGTTAGTGATACAAGATCTCCTAACATTACAGGACCATCGTCCTTATTCAGATACTTAAATGATCCAAAACTGACAGAAGAAGACATTAGAAAACTCTATCAAGCAACAGACAACGTTGATGGAGATATTACAGACCAGATTGTCATTGATTACGTTTCATACTTCCCCGAGAGAATCGGTGTCTCAACGCTATTAATCAGAGCTACCGATTCGTCGGGTAATAAAACGGTTAAACAAGTAAGTGTTCACATCATCGATGATGTTAGTCCAGTAGTGGTTGCTTCATCGCCAGTTATCTCTAAAGCAGAGTTCGATAAAATGAGTCAAGAGGACATTGTTGAATGGTTCAAAAAAGACTTAGAGAGAAAAGGCGTTTACGCGAGTAATGTATCGGTTTTGCTGGATGAATCGAATATCAAAAACAAACAAGGGAAATCCTATGTTTACTTCGAATATGAAGTGAATGGTGACATTCAGCAATCAAGATTAACCATAGAATCTAAAAAAGCCTTTAATCCAGGACTCATTATCCTAACGTCTCTTAGTGGTATAGCAATCACAACCGCATTTGTACTCTATAAAAAGAAACGATAACCAAGTATTAATAAGAGAAGAATAAGTTTAAAGAAATAGTAAATACTAAATAAGTATATATATAAGCTCAGTTCGGTATTGAACTGAGCTTTTATATTGTAATGCGTTAATACCTTATTACATTAAATGTGACCCAAAATAAGTTCACCTTCAATCTATTCATTTGATGATCATAAGATTGGATTATCAGTTGAGGTTTCTATACTAAGAGTAATCATTTATGGCGGGGTCTCGTTATGCATTCTTTGTTAGATAAAAAAATGAATATATATATCTATCTTAAATTTATGTAAATAAAGCTATTGACTTTAATAAAGTTAAAGATTATGATTGAATATATAAATAAAATTAAAGTATGGGGTGGTATAAGTGATTAATGATGAATTACCAAATTGGCTTAAAAATCTAGAATCAGAAGATTTATCTTTTATTAAAAGATTTATTTTTTCATCTGGTTCTTTAAAGGAATTAGCGAAAGAATATAATATAAGCTATCCTACAATTAGACTTAGACTAGACAAGCTAATCGAAAAAATAAAACTATTTGATACAAATGAAACGGATGTATACATAGAAAAAGTAAAAAGCTTAGCGATTGATGACAAGATTGATCTTGATACAGCAAAAATACTAATTGCAGAATACAGAAAAGTGAGGAAATAATATGCTTGAAAATGTTCATGTTTATATAATTACTTATGTGTTTGTTTTGATCGTACAAGGATATATATCTTTTCTAAAAAACAGTATATGGGGGATGTTGCCAATCATCATTAGCTCTATGGTATTTATTATTACTGCTAATCGAGACATCTTTACACTCTTAGTTATACAAGTTGCTGTTTTTTCGATTATTCGATTCACTAAATATATACTCAGTAGTTTTATTTTAAAGAGTAGAAACACCAAAATAGATAAAACAAGAATTCATGACCTATAGGAGATATTTATGATAGAGTTTAGCAAGAAATATTCTAAGATTTTCTTAACGAGTTTGATGCTGGTTTTACTGTTGGTATCGACTGTAGTATATATATTGAATTATGAAAGCTATTATAAGCAAAAACTCAAATTTAATGAGACTACGTTCGATAAAATCCACCTAATTTCAGAGGAAATTGCTCAAAACTTCGATGTTGAAGTACTTGAGTTAGTTGTTGTTGGCAGTAATCAAATTGAAATAAATCCAGACTCAAGTATTAGTTCTTTGAGTATCAATTTTTATGTAAACAAAACTAAGAAAGAGTATCAGATCACATCAATGAGTCATGATTATTATGTTACTTACATTGGTAATTATGAATCGGATGAAAGCACAAAAATCTTATTAGTAGATTATTTAGAATCCATTAAACACATTGAAATCGATGGGACAAAGACACGACTACTAATGAGTAATGAGCTTGTAAGAAATATAAGACAAAGTAATCAAGAACAGTATCTCGTTGATAATGAGGGGAAGCAGTTGATAACAAGCGATCTAGTTGGAGCATTCATAAAAATAAGACGCATTCAATTTATGGATGAGATGTGGAAAGTAAATGAAGGTATTGATTTTTTCTTAAGCATATATAACTAATAAGGAGGAAAATTTGTGAGAAGAAAAATAATAAACATAGTACTATGGGGATTAATGTTAGTGACACTATCAAGTTTTATTAATAAAGAGAACAGCGGTAGATTAGATGTAGTATATTTGGATGGGGTTGAGAGTACAAATTTGCAAAGACTTTCAAGTTCTAGCAAAAACTCTGAAATTGAGCTTGATATAGATAAAACCGCATATGTTTTAAATAAGCATTCATTCGATAAGCTCTCTACTGAAACTACACAGGCATATCTAGATGAAGGTGGTATTATCTTAGTGAATGATAATGATGTTACTTATGATGATTTGGTTAAAAAAATAGATACAAACGTGGCCGAGTTTAATTATCAAAATGTTGATAATCAATACGGATTCTATATTTTTAACAATACAATCGAAAACATAGTTGTCAATGTATCACTTGGTTATGTCAGTGGTGACAGAAATGATTTGATGGAAAGTGAGATTGTTAGCGATAAGGTTGATAAAGAAAAAATTGTGAATGCTGTAGTTACGAAAGCCTTGTCAAGACAATTTGAAATTGTTATTAATGATGGCGGCGGTGGTGGGACTCCAGTTCAAACTGATAAATCTGGACAGACTATTGCATACGGGTTCGCAGATAATTATCTCTATAGAATTAACACAGGATCATTAGTAGCTTCTTACACAATATACACACAGGTTGTTGACGTTGCGAAAGTGAAAAATAACGGGTCAAACATAACAAGAGGTATTTATGATATTTCAACAACTTTTACGGTAGACGCAGAATCAGGGTGGGCTGTTGACGAGTATAGTGTACTAATGAGCTCACCGAGTACCATACTAGATGCATCATTTCTTAATTCTGGAACATCAACTACTGTATCATTAGGTGGAAGTATAGGATTTCAAGGATCAGAAATAGCTGGAAATATTAATGGAGGTATTTCTTACACTTACTCTGCGACTTCTCAAGAATTATCTAATAATTTTCCAGCAGGAAATTACAAGTATTGGACTTCAATTATTCCTTCACCAAAAAAAGATTCTAGTTTTGTGTTGAAACCAGCTATTAGAGTTGTTAATTCGAATGACATATTGCGAACTGAGCAAACATCTAGAGTAGACTCATTATACCTCACAGATAACGGGTGGTGGATTTTTGAAAATAGACTATATATGGGGGATATGTATAGAAAATCTCTGAAAGTTATTTGGAATTCATATGGTTTCATAGATCAAGAGGAGTTTATGGGATAACTTACCCTTCCTATTGCAATATAAGATAGTATTATTTTACAATGATTAATTGCAAAAAAGTATTTTCAGACTTAAGCCGAAGTGACTTTTATAAGATGAGATTTCATCTATAGAAGTCACTTTTTTGTTTTTCACATTATTACATGAATCAACACTTTAAGTTGACTTTTCTTTTTTTAAAGACTGTTGTGATATACTATAAATACTGGGTGATTTTATGACAAAAAAGAAAAAACTATGGCTCTTTATGGGTCTGTTCTATGGTTTAAATATACTTAATACATATTTTGTAACAACCAATTTCTTAAACAGGTATCTCGTGCCTTTTAGACGAAATGGTTTATTAGAGATTAATGCCTTTATTGGTAATTTCTTCGCACTGACCATTATCGTAATGATTGGCTTTTTATGCATACGTTCATTAAAAGGACGGATGAGGTTTTTAGTAATCACTACATTACTTTTAAACATTGGAGTATTTTCAATTGGAATATTCACTAAATACTACCAAACAATGTTTTCAGTTTATGAGTTGACACTCTTTAATAACCCAGCTAGTGAACTAGCCGGGTCAATCTTTGTTCAAGCCTTAACAGAGTTATACCTATACTATAGAATTGTTGTGTTTATACCGTTTATTGTTTTATTAGTATTTTATCTTGTTTTCTTTAGAACTTATAAAAATGAACGTTATGATGGGGTTATCTCAAGATACTTAGCTTTAATGAGTATTTGTGTGAGTTTAGTTTTTACAACCGCTACACTAGGGATTGTAAAAACACATATGGACCGAACCTGGCCAATCTCTGCAGAAAGAAGCTTATATGGGGTTCAAAGTGCAGGGTTATATAACTTCTATTTAGGACAGTTTATGGGATTTAATCTATCGAGTACAGATAAAACAGTGCCTTCATTGAGCGTTTATGATCAATATAATAAAAATAAAGACGCTTATACAAACTTCTTTAACGAAACTTATGGCAGTACTTTATTAATAAACCAAACGAGTAATCTAACGATTGATCCGTCTTTATTAACTGGGAATTCATTAAACGGCATTTTAGAGGGGAAGAACATCGTTGTCGTCCACTTAGAGACCTTTAATAAGTTCTTACTGGACGAGTCTGGTCCTTATATGGACGAGAACTACTTCAAGACCTTAAAAGCCCTTTTAAAGGAGTCTTATGTACTAGATAACTTTTATACTAATGTAGGCATTGGGAATTCATCTGATGCAGAGTTTTCTACTATGACAGGGTTATACCCTCAAGGAGACACAACCATCTACTGGAAGTATAAAGACAATAACTTCACATACCCTGCTTTACCAAAACTGTTTGATGGCTATTATAAAGCTTCACTCCATGGCGATGCTGGTTTGTTTTATAATCGTATGGAAGTACACGAAAGTCTTTTAGGCTTTGATGACTACTTTTACTTTGATGAAAAAGAATCTAATTTCTCTGGCTCAAAGAATGGTTATTATGTGTTTAGCGATCTTATAGAGAAGAACACAAAAGAATCCCCATGGTTAAGCGATTTCGCATTATTAGACTGGACTAAGAGATTAGCGGATAATCATAACCCTTATTTCTTATACCCAATTACTATTCAACCACATACGCCTTACTTATATGACCCATACCCAAATCAATTTACAAGTGAAACATTAAGTGTGGACCCTACTACCTTAAGTTATCTAAACTATGAAACCTATTATGATGCTTTCTTTGATGAATTTATCGAGTATACCAAAACTCAAACCAATACCGTTTACTTCCTTTATGGAGACCACGGTTCTGGTATACCTAAGAAAGACTTAGAAGTACTACTAGGAAGAGAGTTATCTCTACTAGAATATAAACAAGAGATGATTAAAACCTTAGGGTTTATCTATGCCCCAGATGATGAAGACCAAACTAGTGAGATACCTAGAGGTCTAATCAAAGGCAATCAACCGCTCGTAAGAAGTCAAGTTGACTTCTTTAGAACGATTGTTGAGCTTTATGGCATTGATTATGATGGTCAGTATTATGGCGTAAACCTATTATCTACTGAACATACCTTTTCAATAGATACCAGGTCTTTTGACATTGTCACAGATGATTACTTTATGTTAGGTAAATACATCTATAGTGATAAAGAACCTAATGAATCCAATACCCGTTATCTAAGGAATACCGCACTGAAATCTCCTTATGACCTATTTGAAGATATATTGTTGTTCAAAAAGAGAATGGATATTGCCCTTAATCTAAACCTCTATGAGAAATTAAAAAAATAATTGGAAATCGTATTGACACATCTGCTAAAATAAGATATAATTCTTTTTGCGCGGATGTGGCGAAACTGGCAGACGCACTAGACTTAGGATCTAGCGCCTTAGGCGTGCAGGTTCAACTCCTGTCATCCGCACCATATTGAATGAAATGGTTTGATACAATTTGTATCAGACCTTTTTTTGTATTTCGGGCGCTATTTATTATTACGTTTTAACAAACTTAAAAAAAGTGCTTGACATTTAAATTACGTTTGTGTAAACTTAAATTATGAAAGTGAGAGGTAGTTATGGAAAATAAAAATTTAGTATGGGAATTTGCAAACAAGGTCAGAGGACGTGTGCCTGAAGAAATGGTAGTTGAATTTGTTATTTCATTTGCATATGATTATTGCAATAGAAATGATTTAATACCAGGAAGTGATACAGAATTACTTAACATCGCTGGAGAATCATTGGAAAGAATACCAAGTGATCTAAAATTTGATTTAGAAAATATGTTTGTGAACTTAAGTTTCAATGAAATAAAAGGAATCGTTTCTAGTTCTCTATTTATAAAACAGAGATTTATGGATAATTCGAATGATAATCTGTTAGCTTTAGCTTCAGAGTTACTTGAACTATCGAATGGTGATTCACTTTTTGATTTAGGTAGTGGATTAGGTAGTTTTTTAATTGGGACATTGAATTTAGCTCAGGAACGTTCAATTGAGTTGTCTGCTTTATATGGTGTGGAGATTAACTATAATCAACATGTACTTTCTAAGATGGCACTAGAAATATTCACCTTTGATTCTTCGGTAAAAAGCAAGATTAATTATGCTAATATCCTAACCGATAAATACGAACTAACTTATAATAAAGGGTTTGTCTATCCACCTTTAGGTATGAAGTTAATGGGTAATGACCTAAACTATATTTCTATTTTTAAAAACATTGTTCTATCAACTCGAAACTCTGTTGAATGGATATTTATAGATAAATTATTAAACAATTTAAAAGGTGACGATGCTAGAGCAGTAGCACTTGTTACTGGTCGTACATTATTTAGTGCAGTTGATCGAGATTACAGGGAAGAAATACTAAAGAGTGGCATACTTGAAGGTATCATTGAGTTACCACAAGGAATTGTTGATAATACATCGGTCAAGTTATTTTTACTTATCTTTAGTAAAAATAATAAGAATGTTCGTCTATTTGATGCGAGTATGTTCTCATCAAAAGGAAAGTTTAATGGACCTATTAAAGTAGATTTAAAACAAATAATAGATTTCTATTATGGAAAAGATGTAGCTAAAAAAGATATTTTAGAATTAACAGATTTATCTAATTGGATTCCTTCAACAGCACTATTAACAATAGATTCACCAAAAAATGGTGTTAAATTGAGTGAGGTTGCACATGTTTTTACAGGCTCTCAATACACAGTCAGAAACTTTCAAGAAGCATTAACTGATAAAAAAACCGGGTATAAACTTCTCACATCAAGTGATATACAAGACGGACTCATTGATGAATCAAATCTGCAAAGCATCGATAATAAAGATAGTAAGTTAGATAAATTTGCTTTGGAATATGATGATGTTATTATTACAAGCAAATCATCGAAGGTTAAAATAGCAGTCATCGATTTTGAACCAAAAGAAAAAATTATAGTAACTGGTGGTATGATTATTGTTCGTGTTGATAAGAGTAAATTGAATCCAACATTTCTTAAGATTTTCTTAGAATCAGATCAAGGACAATTATTATTAAAGAGTATTCAAAAAGGTATATCGATAATTACAATTAACGCTACAGAACTTTCGAATATAATTATCCCACTACCTCAACTAGATGTTCAATATAATATATCTAAAAAATATAATAGAAAACTATCTTCTTTAATGGCACTTAAGGCAGAAATCCTAAAGATAGAAGACGAACTCAAAAACTTCTATTATGAAGAAATTGAGGAGGTACTATCCTAGTGTATAATGCAAAGCAGTTATCCGAGATAAAACAAAAAATTATTAGAAAAATCACGAGTGAAGTTGACCGTGCTAATGAAGATGGATTAATTGAAGAGATTTTAGAACGATATGGCATTGTATTTGAGGAAACAAGCATTTCTGTAAACACAAGACTAATGAAAATCCTAGTATTCGGATCATTAGCTGGAAAGAAAAAAGACTTCCAAGGGGTATTAAATAGACTAGGTATTAACCTAAACAATGTCGAGTTTATTAATGACTATTCAGAACTCAAGAGATACCCTGTTGATACACTTAGGTTTTCAACAAAGTATTCAGACTTACTAATAGGACCTGTTCCGCATAGTCAAACAGGTATGGGTGATAATTCTAGTCTTATAGCGACAATAAAAAGTAATCCATCAGAGTATCCACGTGTACAACTTTTAGAAGCAAATAACAAATTAAAAATTACTAAAACAAACTTCGAAAAAGCTATAACATCAACACGCTATTTTGATGCATTAAATGAATATTAGACTATCAATAGGTTTTATAAAAATAGAAGAATGATATTGTTTAATAAACAATCAAAGGTAAAAGTTGCTAAAATATGTTATAATTTTTTTAATATGAAGAACGATTATTGTATAGCTAATGAAATAAGAAAGAAGAGATAATATGACAACTGCAGAGATAGGTAAATTAACTACAACAAATATTCAAGAAAAAGCAAATCTAATATGGGCAATCGCTAATCATCTTGTTGGATTATTTAAGCCACATGAGTACGGTAAAGTTATCTTACCTATGACAGTACTAAAAAGATTCGATGATGCATTAAGAGAAACGAAACAAGAAGTTTTATCACTCAATAAAAAGCTAAATGAACAAAAAACGATTGATGCAATTAAAGATGGATTACTATGCAAAACTACTGGATATGACTTTTATAATGTTAGCCCATTTACATTTGCAAACCTTTTAGCTGATCCAGATAACATCGCATCTAATTTTGATACATACTTAAAAGGATTCTCTGATAACGTAAAAGATATTATTTCCAACTTTAAATTTGAACAAGTCCTAGAAACGATGCATAAAGGGAATGTCCTTTATGTTGTTATACAGGAGTTTAATTCTAAGAAAGCTGATATGCATCCGGATAAAATCACCTCCATGGACATGGGCTATATTTTTGAAGAACTTATCCGTAAGTTCTCTGAATCCTATGATGAACAAGCAGGGGCTCACTTTACTTCAAGAGACATCATATATTTAATGGCTGAGCTATTAGTCGCAAATGAAAAAGAACACATTAAACAAAATGGTGTCGTTAAAACTGCATATGATATGGCCATGGGTACATCCCAAATGTTAGGGTGCTTAGATGAAAAAATGATAGAAATCAACCCGGATTCAAAGTTATCTCTATTTGGTCAAGAATTTAACCCAGAAACATATGCAATCGCAAAAGCTGACATGCTAATCAAAGGTGGAAATGCCCAAAATATGAAGTTTGGTGATACATTGAATGATGACCAATTTTCTAACTATGAGTTTGATTACATAATTTCAAATCCTCCATTTGGTATTGACTGGAAAAAAGAAGAAAAAGAAATTAAACAAGAATATTCAAAGCTTGGATATGAGGGGAGATTTGGTCCGGGATTGCCAGCGATTAGTGATGGACAGATGCTCTTCCTACTTAATGGTGTAAAGAAATTAAAAGAAGGTTCTGGTAGAATGGCAATCATTCAAAACGGGTCTTCACTCTTTACTGGAGATGCTGGTAGTGGTCCGAGTGAAATTAGAAAATACTTAATTGAAAGTGATTTGTTAGAAGCAATCATTCAATTACCAACTGACCTTTTTTACAATACCGGTATATCAACTTATATATGGATAGTATCTAAAAATAAGAATAAAGATCGTTTAGGAAAAATTCAACTCATTGATGCGTCTAATTGCTATGTGAAAAGAAGAAAAAACATTGGTAAGAAGCGTGTTGACCTAGATGATACATCAATTGACTTAATTACTAAAGCCTATTTAGATTTTAAAGAAGCAAAATATGAAGAAAATGACTTAGTTGTTGAATCAAAAATCTTTGATAATGATTTCTTTGGGTACACAAAAGTAACTGTTGAATCACTAATTACAGATGAAAATGGTAAACCAATTCTTAAAAAAGGAAAACCTCAATCAGATTCAAAGAAACGTGATACTGAATTAGTACCTTTACAAGAAGATATCAACACGTTCTTTAAAGAAAATGTATTACCTTATAATTCATCAGCTTGGATGGATCGAAGCAAGGATAAAATCGGTTATGAAATACCTTTCACAAGATTATTTTATAAGTTCATTCCGCCCAAGGCATCATCGGATATATTTACTGAGATCAAACAACTTGAAGAAGAGGAAACATTACTTATGAAGGAGTTGTTTGGAGATGAGGTATAAAAAAAGCATCATCAGTTGGGAAAACTTAATACCTAGTCACTGGAAAGAAATTAAAGGGAAATATCTATTCACTAATGAAAAAGAAATTATTGGTGATAAATGGAACAATGAACAACGTATATCTCTAACTTATGACGGTGTAATACCTAGAGATAACGAAGATTTAAGCGGATTAAATCCTAAGAGTTTAGCTACATATCAAGTGGTTAAGGAAAATGACTTGTTATTTAAATTAATAGATTTAGAAAATGAAAAAACCAGTCGTGTGGGATTAAGTTCATATAATGGAATTACGAGTTCAGCTTATATTCGTGTTAATGTCAATGATATGTATCCAAGGTACTATTTCTATTGGTACTATTCTTTATGGTTTAGATTTATTTATAATCGTTTAGGAAATGGTGTTCGTTCTACATTGAATGCGAAGGACCTGCTAGATTTATTCGTACCAGTTCCACCTAAAGAAGAGCAAATAAAACTAAGTGAAATTATAGAAAAGAAAACATATAAAATTGATCAACTTATTAACAATCAACAGCAGCAAATCGAAAAACTTAAAGAGTACAAGCAATCACTAATTAGTGAGGTTGTTACTAAAGGATTAGACCCGAATGTTGAGTTTAAGGATAGTGGTGTAGAGTGGATTGGTAAAATACCTACTCAATGGAGTGTTTATAAGATCAAAAGTTTATTTGCTACTATTGGTAGTGGAACAACCCCTAATTCAGCAGACGAGTATTTATATAAAGATGAGGTTAATTGGATTCAGTCAGGAGATCTGGGAACAAAATATCTTAAAACTGTATCTAAGAAAGTTTCAGAGGATGCCTTAAATTCAATTTCGACTTTAAGAATATATAAATCACCTTTTGTGGTTATAGCAATGTATGGAGCGTCAATAGGAAGTCTAAGTATATCAAAAATTGATTCATGTACAAATCAAGCTTGTTGCGTATTAGCAGAGCCCAAAAATATAATCAATATCGAATATGTTTACTATTTTATACAGTCAACTAAGGAAGCGCTTGTTTTGCATGGTAAAGGCGGAACACAACCTAATATAAGTCAAGATACGATTAAAAGATTTTTTATTACACTGCCACCTTTAAGTGAGCAAAATATGATTGTTGATTATTTGAAAACTAAGGTAAATAAAGTAGATGCACTAATTACAGTAAAACATAGTAAAATTGATAAATTGAACGACTATAAAAAATCCCTCATTTATGAATACGTAACAGGAAAGAAAGAATTATCATAAATGAAAGATGTAAAGTCAATGATTGGTGGCATTATTATACTGATACTAATTGCCACAGGTGTTTTCTCATTTCTATTAGAGTTAACAGGTGAATTCGTGAAACTAACTCTATGGATATTTCAATTGAGTTTAACTGATTTTGGATTACCTCCAGTAATTGAAATCATTGTTAAATCACTTACATTCATACTATCTTATGCTTTGGTCGGTATTATATTTAATTCAATCGGACTATTTAATTCAGATGTAATGAAGTATGTTTATTTTGTTATCTCAACATTGATTGGCTTTGCTTTAAGTGCAGTTATCATGTTTTTACAAGAACATATCATCATAATTTCTTGGAGTATTTTAGGGATAACTATCATTACGATTTTCACAATATTATTGTTAATAAAGAAAAGAAACACTTAAAAGGGGTGAATCTATGAGAGATAATGAAAAAAGGTTTGAAGAGGATATAGAGTCTCATTTGATTAATCACGAGTATAGAAAACTTTCTATGCAAGGATATGATGTATCAAAAGGTATTTATCTAGATATCCTTGTAGAGTTTATTAAAAAGACTCAAAGTAAATCATGGGAACGATATGAAAAATATTATGGTGATGAAGCACCTAATAAACTATATCGTAGACTAGAAGATTCTATTAGTCATCATGGCCTACTTCATGTACTAAGAAACGGTATTAAAGATATGGGGATAGATCTTTATATCTGTTTCTTTAAACCTGAATCAGAGTTGAATCCAACTTTAGTTGAACGTTATGAAGGTAACATATTAGGTATAACAAGGCAATTTGCATATTCACCTTTCAATAACAATACGATTGATATGGTCCTATCCATTAATGGTATTCCTTTTATTGCAATCGAACTTAAAAACCAATTAAAGGGACAAGATTATAGAAATGCGATGCACCAATGGCGTTACAATCGTGATCCAAAAGAACTAATATTCAGATTCAATCATAGAATATTGGTTTATTTTGCTGTAGACCTATATGAAACATGGATGACTACAGAACTTAAAGGTGCTGATACATATTTCTTACCTTTCAATCAAGGATCTAATGGTTCTGGTGTCAGTGGTGGCGCTGGTAATCCGCAAAACCCTTATGGTTACACCACATCATATCTATGGGAAGATCTACTATCTAAAAATTCCATTATAGATATACTTCATCGTTTTATTTCTAATCCTAAAGACTCAAAGAAAATAATATTTCCTAGATATCATCAGTATGATGTCGTTAAGAAAGTATTATCGGACGTTAAATATAATGGTGTAGGTCAAAAATATTTAATTGAACATAGTGCGGGATCCGGTAAATCAAATTCTATCGCTTGGATTGCATATAGATTGGCATCTGTACATGATATGGATGATAAGCCGATATTCGATTCTGTTATTATTGTTACTGACCGTATAGTACTTGATTCACAGCTACAAGATACGATCAACGGATTTGAACATAGAGTTGGATTAGTTGAAGCAATTGATGATAAAAAGCGTTCAAGAGGCCTTACAGAAGCAATTAACGATAAGAAACGTATTATTATTTGTACCATTCAAAAATTCTTGTTTGCCTATAAAGATTTCGATGAAATGGAAGGTAGAAAGTTTGCAATTATCGTGGATGAAGCGCATCAAGGTCAAACAGGTGCAAGTGCTAAGACCTTAAGAAGAGCACTGATTGATAAGAAAGTTGCAATTAAAGAGTATGCAGAGATGGAAGGTGTCGAAGAAGATGAAGTCGATGATACGGATGAACTTGTTGCTGAAGTCTTAGCTCAAGGACAACACAGTAATCAATCTTTCTTTGCATTCACTGCAACGCCTAAAAATAAGACAATTGAACTTTTTGGCAGAAGAAATCCATCAACTGGCAAATATGAACCATTTCATGTTTACTCTATGAGACAAGCTATTGAAGAAGGATTTATTTTAGATGTACTCAAATACTATACAACACTTCAAGATCAATTTAAGATAGTTAGAACAACAAGAGACAATCCTGAAGTTATCGAAGGACAAGCTAAGAGAGTCTTAGTTCGCTATTATAAAGAACATGGATTTACCATTCATAAGAAAACTGAACTTATAATGGATAACTTCTTAAATAATGGTCAATTTAGAATTGATGGTAAAGCAAAAGCGATGGTTGTTGCTGACTCAAGACATAATGCTGTCCGATATTATCATGCAATTCAAGAATACATTAAAGATAATCCAGATATAACTTCAAATATTGGGGTACTTGTTGCATTTTCTGGAGAGGTTAAGCTAGATGGTAAATCATATAGAGAAGCTGAAATGAATATCGATAGTGACGGCCATTTAATTAACTCTGATAAGAAACTTAGAAAAGCATTTAGAAGCGATAAATTCAATATTTTAGTGGTTGCAAATAAATATCAAACAGGATTTGATGAACCGTTACTACATTCCATGTATGTTGATAAAAAACTTCATGGTGTGAATGCTGTTCAAACACTTTCTAGATTGAATCGCGTATATCCAGGTAAGGTAGACACTTTTGTCATGGATTTTGTAAACACGCATGAAGACATGAAAAAGTCATTCCAACCATTCTTTGAAACAACCTATTTAGATGGCCAAACAGATTATAATCGTGTCTATGATTTAAGAACTAAGATACACAGTTATATGCTTTATAACGATCAAGATGTGGATCTTTTTGCCAAAATCAAAATAGATGCAGCAAAGAAACAGGACGATAAAGCACTTGGTCGTGTAACAAGTATACTAAAACCTGTCATAGATCAGTATCTTGAGTTGGATGAGAAGCAAAAATATGAATATAGGGATCTATTAAGAAAATTCAATCATGCCTATTCATATATCACCCAAATCGTAAGAATTAATGATAAAGAACTCTTTAAAGAGTTTATGTTCATTTCTTATTTGATTAATCTATTACCTAAGGATACTGCAGAAAAAATCAGTATTGATGACAAGATTAATCTAGAGTTTGCCAAACTTAAAGAGACATATAAAGGAAGCATAGAACTAGAAAAAACATCAGTTGATTTAAAACCTGAGCAATCAGTAGATGCAAAAAGAAAACCTAAATCTAAAGACACTCTTCAAAGTATCATTGATAAGGTTAATGAGCAATATATGGGACAATTCACTGATAGTGATAAAGTCATTATTTCTGGTATTTTTGAGATGTTTATGAATGATCCAGAAGTTAAAAAATATGCTCAATATGCCAAAGAAAATAATCCAGAAATGTTCATTAAGAGTTTATTCCCTGATAAATTCAAGGATATAGCCTTAAGATTATTTACAGAAAATCACGAGTCATTTGAAAAATTATTTACAGACACATCCTTTTACGAAAGAGTAATGGATGCAATGGCTAAAGAACTTTATAAAAAGCTTAGGAAATAATAATATTAGCGATTAACTCTAAAATTGGAGTTGATCGCTTTTACATTATTTCCATCATTAAAACCAAGAGTGAATATAGGAAAAAACGGTGCTTCACTCACAAAATAGCGATTTTTGAAGAAAGGAGGAAATCTCCTATATTCAAAAGTGAAGAAATTAGTGAATATAGGTCTTATATATATGTTTCGCTTCGCTACTCGTTGACGCATCGTTTGTAGGATAGGGCTTGAAAGCCTGCCTCAGGTATCGCAAATTATCTCAAAGCACAACAAATCAAAACACCAGCTGGTAAAACAAATTGGACAAAAAACACGGTAATCTCAATACTAACAAATGAAAAGTATAAGGGGGATGCATTACTACAAAAAACCTATACTGAAAACTACTTAGAGCATAAAGTTGTTAAAAATGATGGTCAAATACCAAAGTATTATGTTGAAAATAACCATCCAGCAATTATAGATAAAGATACTTGGGACCAAGTTCAAATCGAAATGAAAAGAAGAGAAAGCATTGGTGCACATTATTCATCAACAGATATTTTCGCATCCAAGCTTATATGTGGGGACTGTGGAGGATTTTACGGGAGAAAGGAATGGCATTCAAATAGTAAGTATTCCAGATTCATTTACCAATGTAATAGGAAGTTTGAAAAAGGTAAGAATAAGTGTCAAACACCTAATCTAACAGAAGAACAAATCAAACTAAAATTCATTGAGGCATACAATCTAACCATGAAGGATAAACAACAAATTCTAGATGATACAAATGATGATATTAAAGTATTAACAGATACAGTACAACTAGATCGTGAAATAGAAAGCTCGAATTACGAGTTGAGCGTTTTGACTGAACTTATAAATAGATCCATTAAGGAAAACTCGAAAACCTTGATGAATAATGATGATTTCAATAATAAATATACCGAGCTAACAACTAGATACGAACAAACAAAGAAGAACCTAGAAAATCGTATAGGTACAAGAAAATATAAAAATGATCACGCAATCAAGATGAATCTATTTAGAGATAGCATAAGTAAATTTGAAAGCAAATTGTCTGATTGGAATGAGCAATTATGGATGGTATTAGTTGAAAACGCTACAATTTACAATGATAAATCTTTACACTTTAAAGTAAGTGATTTGAAGCTGATTAATAAAGTTATACAAAAAAAGTTAGATTGCAAAGATGAAAATGTTATAATGTAAGAAGAAATATTAGATAAATCAGCGTCAATGATATTATTTGGAAGCGTTTTGTTATAGCAGAGTCCTATTTATCAAAAAGTAAGGTGTGTAGGATGCAATAGCCTCTTTAGTGACTAAAAAGTATAGATAATTAAGATAAAATAAAGTAAAGGTGGTGAGGGAAGCCATGGCTTACTCAAGTTTAATTGAAAATGGACTAATAATCTTAAGTATTCAAGCTGTCAAAGAAATAACAGTAGATTCTTTCAGAAATAATGAAAGACGAGATAGATTATTTAAAACTTTTGAAGAAAAAATAATAAAACCACTTGAGTCGAGCGGAATTCCTTGTAATATCTATCTTGATGGTAGCTTTTTAACTAAGAAAGAGGAACCAACAGATATTGATTTAGCTATAGAATGTGATATAGTGAGTTTTTTAAAAGTTAATCCTGATTTCATAAACCAGTTCAGGCATGAGACACGACAGTCTTTTAGAAAAGAAAATTTATTAGATGTTTACATTTTTAATATTAAAGACGAAAAAATGTTTGAATATTGGGCATCATGGTTCACTCACGATAGGGAATCAAATGAAAAAGGATGTGCTGTTATCCGTATAAATGGAGGTGCACGATGAATAAAATTAAGGATTTAGAAGCAAAGATAAAAAACATAAATAATAGGATTTTAGAACTAGAAAAGTCGCGAAAAAATGATATAGATAATCCTGTATATGATTTTCACATTGCCGGTCTTAAAGCTGTATTATATGATTTGAATGGTCAAATAACCGAGGAAATACTTAAGTACGAAAATAATGTTATTGATTATAGAATTTCATCGCAAGAAATTAGTGAAAAAGGGATTCGAATTAATGATTTGCAAGCAATTTTAAGTAATTTTCAAAAGTATTTCAGTTTGGTTTACGATGTTGTTAGAAATAATAAACCTAAAATGAATCAGTCGATCTCAAAGGTAATTTCCAGAGATTCTGCACTTAGATTTAAGTACTCATATGATGGATCTTTAGGAATTGTGATGACACTGGATAACAATAAACAACTCGTAGAAACCGATATTGATAAAGCTTTTTATGAAGCGTCGAATTTAATGTCAGAAATAAATAAAGATAATATTCAAGAAATTATTAGTGAATATGGATATGGAACTATAACGGCATTAACAAATCTGATTGAATCACATATTGATTCTGATACGAGTTTAAGTTTATCAATTTCAAGTAATAAAGAAAAGCAGATAATTAAACAAATAAAAAAACAAGATTTTTCTTTAAAAAAGGAACTTATTGAAAATACACCTATTACAACTAACGAGGAAACTTCAATAAAGAAAGTTAGATTATTAGGGATGGATATAGAAAAAAGAACATTTCATGTCAGATATGAAACTAGCAATATAAGTGGTACTTTATCAGAACAAATAAATCAGGGGTATAAAATAGATGAAGAGTACTTTACAGAAATAGACATTATAACCTCAGTTCTTAAAGGTAAAAAAACAGTTAAATACATTTTGAAATCAATAACTGAATTAAGTGATAATAAGATATAAAGTGATTATTTAGTTCGATATAAATTATGCTTGATCTGTAAATTTATGAACATACAACTTTTGTAGCGCACAATTTAATGATCTGTCTCCATAGATTTTGAGAAAAGGTTGACACCACTTCTTATCATAACTATTATCAATAAATCAAAATCAGAGATAGTTCTTAATTACCTTTGTTTATGATGTTTTAAATTCAAAAAGTATAAGAAGTTTCATAAATATTTTTGGCATTTAAGGAGAAAAAAATGGGATTTGAACCTTTAGGTAAGACAGTAAAATCGTTAATAAGCTCACATAATACATTTAGCATACCAAGATTTCAACGTGACTTCTCATGGGATAAACAAAATTATGATGAATTTTATAAAGACATATTAAATCAATTGATCATTAAAGGAAAAGAATTTCAAGCAGATAAATATTTTCTCGGAAATATGATTTTTTTGGGTAGTAAAGATCATGAAACTGTAGAAGTAATTGATGGACAACAAAGATTAACAACTATAACAATTGTCTTAGCAGCATTACGGAATCAACTATATACTATAAATTCTGAAGAAGCAAAAAGCATTGCCGATACAATTCAAAACGAATATATAGTTAAAACCATGGATGGAAAGATACATAGAAGATTGGATCCTAAAACAAGCTTTCCTTATTTCGCCAATACCATACAAGATACTGAACCAACCAAGCAAAAACCATCCTCGGATGAAGAAAATGATTTAAAGGATGCATTTGATAATTTTTGTAATAAACTCACTTTTGAACAGTTAAATATTGATTTATCAACGTACAAACAAATTACGATAACAAAAGAAGATTACTCAAAAACTTTAAAAGCTATTAGAGATCAAATTCTCGCCTGTGAAATCGTGGCTGTTTACGTAGATGATTCTATTCAAGCTAACAAAATCTTTGAAAATATAAACTCGAAGGGTAAACCATTATCACAAGTAGATTTGGTAAAAAATTATATTTTTAATCATATAACTCCCTCGCAAACTAACGTAGATAATATTCAGTTAAAATGGGTTGAAATGAAAAACAAGTTGACTGGAAATGAATCTGATTCTAACAATAACTCGATTAATTTTGATATGTTTTTCATTGACTATAATAAAGCTAAGTACCCTACACTTAATATAAATAGTAAGAATCTATATGAAAAATTCAGAAAAAAGTTTAAAACCAAAGATCAAATTAAATCTTTCTGTGATTCGATGTATGATGACATAGATTTATACATAAATGTGATTAATCCAAAATTCGATGATTATAAACGGCAAGAAAAACAACCTATTTTTTATGCTTTACAAGCAATTAATCGATTTAAAGGTAAACAAGTTCGAATTCCCTTATTAAGCTTGTTTATTAAAGATAAATCTGGAAGCCATGTTAAAAATGAATATATGGTCGATTTTATAATGTTTTTATCAGTCTTTCATTTTGCAGTTTTCGGATTAAATATGAAGTTTAGATCGAATCAGCTCACTGCTCCATTTAAAACGTTCTCAGTTAAAGTTATAGAATCGAAGAATAAGTTTGACGTCAAAAATGCAATGGACGAATTGAAAAAAACAATGCTTAACAAAATAACTAAAGAGCTATTCATAGATCATTTTGTTAAGTTAACATTTAACAAGCAACAAGCTAGAATCAAGGGTAGTTTTACTGAGTTTCCTACTTCATTTGCTCTCAATACAATCGAAAATAGACTGTCCTCCATTAAATTAAATCGCAATGATTCATCAATCGAACACATTTTTGATGAAGAAACTGGTGAATTGAACATAGGCAATTTATTAGTTGTAGAGAAATCAATAAATGATCAACTATCAATACTTAAGAGTGAAAGAGATAGAATGTTGACTTTTACTGAAAAAAGAGTATTATACTCTCAAAGCAAATATGTAATGGTAAATGAATTCGTAACGAAGTACCAAGATTTTGAAGAAGCGGATATTCCCAAAAGGGCTTTAAGCTTGGCAGAATATTTTTACACTACTTTTTTATCTAATGAAGAGTGATTTGAATAATTATAGAAATTGTATTAAAATAGGTCACAGAACACACAAAACAATCATAGGTTTGATACATTGTTATCAAACCTTTTTAAGATTTAACTTAGTGCTAAAAAATAACTTTCATAAAATGATTATAAATAATGAAAAACACTAAAACCAATTTAAATGTTAAAAAATAACATTATAATGACATAATAACAGAAATATCGTTATATAAAGTTAAAAACATACATTTACATATGCGAAATATATGCTACAATCAGAATTGAAAGGTGGACAAAAGATGAACTCATTAGAAATTTTGAAATATCTTAATCAGTTAGATATCAAACAAAAAGACATCGCTTCATATTTGGGTATAACTCGTCAGACAGTTGCTAAAATTCAAAATGGTGAATATTATCAACTCAAAGAACCAGTCAAAGAAAAGTTATCGATGCTCGAGAATCGAACCAAAGATGAAGTCGAAAAAATCATGTTGATAGATAGTAAACTGGATGAGATTAAAAAAACCATTATCACTGGAGATTTAGAGTATATTGATCAAGCTTACGAAGGCATCAGCTACATGCATTATTGGATCACAGACTCAAAATTCATTGAACAACCAAAGTATCATAAGTATTATTTTGGACATATGAATAATTTCTATCCAAGATACAACCAAGCCGCACTCTTCATGCGCAATACTTTAAATCGTAGAAAATATCCTTTGGTAACCTTTCAAGTGGATTATAAAAAGAACTTAATTACCAGTGCATGCATTAAATCATTCAAACCAGAGTTTTACAAACCCGAATACAATTTGAGTGATGTCCATTTTCCAATTCAAATTGAAGCATTTATTCAACTACTAAATGATCGAATTAAACCTAAAGCAAAGTTTTTGGTTTATCTAGATTATTTAGATGATGATTGGGATTATGTCATTGGTAAAACAAGAAAGAAAGATCAGGTGCAAAATGAAATATATGATCTATCGAGGTTATTAAATTTTTTTGAAAATGAACAAAATTACTATGGTCCTTTGATTGAAGACGCATTAAGCCAATTTAAGATTAACTATGAAAAGGACAAACTACTAAGAGACTGCTATTATCGAGCAGATAAAATTGTTGAACTGATCAACATGATTTCGTTAGATGGACTATCTGAAAAAGTATATGATAAATCCTCGTATCTTTTTGATAGTCATGGATTAAAAAGAGAAAACAATTATATGAAAAAAGAAAGAAGAAAATTAAAGGGAGAATGAAACAATGAACAAAATGATGGCATCATTAAAGAAGTTAGATTATCGCATGTTTGCAGCACTGTTGTTGTTTGGTTTAATTCCAACCATCTATACAACATTCCGTATTTTCTTGATTGGACAATTACCTGGCGAGTGGGGATTCTCAATCGCAGGTCAACTCCAATGGGTGAACTTATTATATGAAATCCTTCAAGAGGGTTTAATACTACCACTGTTTTTCTTCATTGGTGCGGTGATTTCAAATAAAGATCAACTGCTTAATCGTATTAAATCAGGCTTGATTTTCACAGTAACAGTTTACTTTGCATTATCGTTATTAATCTTCATTTTCGCAAGACCACTTGTCGAATTCATGGCTCAAAATCAAACCATTATTGATGAAACGGTATCCTTCATACGTTTAGAAACCATCGCAATGACTTTCGCAACCACAGTACGTTTTATTATGGTTGTATTGGTTACAATTCGTAAAGATAAGAATGTCTACGCGATGCTTATAGCTCAACTCATTATGACTATGTTATTAGATACATTCCTAGTATCAACACTAGACATTTCACTTAATTTAGGTGTTAACGGGATCGCAATCACAAACATTATTGTCAATATCGTATTATTGGCTGTATCTATTTATTTACTCAATCATAATGGATTAAATCTATTCAGCAAAACAAAAGTATCGTTTTTATGGTTGAAAGAACTCTTTGTTAAGGGTGGCATTTCTGGATTAGAAAGTTTAGTTAGAAATCTAGCTTTCATGTTAATGATTGTCAGAATGATCAACGTTGTTGGCGAACAAGGCACATTTTGGGTTGCTAATAATTTCATCTGGGGTTGGTTGTTATTACCTGTCATGCAACTTGGCGAATTGATTAAAGCGGATACTGGTGAAAAAGGATTTGAATCTATTAAAGAGAAGAGTCTTGGGTATTTCGGCATCACAACAATCATCGTCTTATTATGGTTTGTAACATTGCCTTTATGGGAACCATTTATGAAAAATGTCATGCAGATATCCAATTATCAAGATGTATTCTTTATCGCGTTAATCAGCGTTGGATTCTACGTGCTATTCGCATTCAATAATGTCATCGATAGCATATTCTACGGACTTGGTAAAACCAATTATATGTTATTTCAATCTTTGGTAATCAATACAGTGTTCTATGGTATGGCATTCATTTTATTTCAAGTTGGTGTGTTTCAACCTTCATTGACATTAATCGCATTAATGTTCGCTACAGGTACAGCATTGGATAGTATTCTTACTATGGGCATCTATGTTTGGATGCTTAAGAAAAATAATATCAATGTCCTTGAATTAGCCACAGTATAAATAATGAAAGTTAATCTACATACACACTCAACCATATCAGATGGTAGGTTAAGTCCAAAAGACCTTGTGGAAAAACTTTATCAAGATGGCGTGAAAATATTTGCTTTAACGGATCATGATAAGTTAGATGGTATTAATGAAGCTAAAGAACAAGCAGCTGAATACGAGATGAAATTAATCACAGGTATCGAAATTTCAACTAGAATTTTCGATTTAGGCATTTCATTTTTAGATGAAAAAATCCATACAATACACATGCTGGCATTGAATTTCAATTATGAAACTTTAAAACAAAGCTATCAGGACATTGATAAGAATAAAGCTAATAAACTGGGGGAACTGAATGAACAGTTGATTGGTTTAGGTTATCAGATCCCTCGTTTTGTGAATTTAACCAGAAGAGTGACCATAGCAAATGCTTTGGTCACCCATGGTTATGCCAAATCAGAAGAGCAAGCTTTTGAAGAAATTATCAATAAACATTATGATCGATGGTCTGATAACCTCGGGGTTAAGGATGTGGTCAGAATGGTGCACAATGCGGGTGGTAAATTATTATGGGCTCACCCATATGAAATCCTTGAAAATGTTAGTAAATACACGCTTAATGAGTCACAAATCGAAGAGATTGCTAGAAAACTCAAACTTTTAGGTGTCGATGGTATCGAAGTATACTATCAGAAATATAAACCAGAGCAAATTGATTTTCTCAAGGACATCCAAAAAAAGTACGATTTTATATGTTCTTGTGGCACAGATTATCATGCACGAGATTCACAACCCATTACATTTGTCGATATCGACCTTAATCTAATTAAAGCGGTGATATCATGAGAATATTTGTCGTTGGTAATATCAATGCTGGGAAGTCATTTGTCATTGATAAATTGTCAAAAATCTTTAAATCCTATGAAATTATTTCAATTGATGGCTTTCGAAGAATTTATGGAGATGGCACACTCGAAAAAGAGTATTATGCTAGAGAAAAGTTCATAGAATCCATATTGAAGCATGAGAACTGCATTGTTGAATATAGTGGTGGAAAAACCATTACCGAATTGTTTATAAATAAACTTAAAACAAATTCATTTATTGTTTTTGAAATTATTGAAAAAGTAGAAGTGTGTTTAAATCGAATATCTTCAAAGGATTTTTCAAAAACACCGTATCCAAAATTTAGTGAATCGCTTGAAAACACCATCATTCGCTTGGATCAAGAGTATAAATCAGGGTGCATACAAGAAAACTTTAAAGATAAATATTTGAAAAAGTTCGATGTAAATAGCTCAATGGAAATCTCATCTTTACCACTTTATCAATATGAGTTAGCTCTCAAGGTTTCTACCATCTTATTTGACACAAAAGACACATTGATTTCTTATGGTTCTTTAGCAAGGGATATGTTAACACTGTATTCTGATATAGATTTATTCCTCATTACTAATAAATCTGTAAGTCAAATTCATGAAACTTTGAAAAGACACTTCGGAGGATCTAAATTCATCTTACAAAGGAATCAAATTGATTTATATGATCAACAACAACTGGTTGAACTGACGGTTGTAACCGACATTAAAGATATTCGAAAGTACTACAGATCGGGATTAATAACAGATGTAAGAAAAACATTGTTATTTGGAGATAGTTCTGCACTTAGTACATTAAGTGAATATGCTGTGTCTTCGAATCATAATCTTATAGAAGAATTTGATTATACGATATCTCGATTAGATTATTATTGTGAGTCTCTTAAAAGGTTGATTCCTAAAATGGATGAGTACAAATACTACTTTCACTCAAATATCGTGATTCACGAGTATGTGAGATTGGAATACTTCATATCAGGTGGTAGAGCTTTTGCCTATCTACCAAAGAATGCAAATCGTTTAATAAATGATATATCACTTAATCAAATGGCATATCATTTTGGTGATAATCAGCTTGAACACTATGAGCGTTTAAGAACATTGGTAGATTCTTTGATAGATAAAGCCAATCAATATAAAATAATGTGTTTGGATTCACAGGCATAGCCATTGCCCAAAGGAGATCTATGGAAAACAAAAAGAAGATAGCAGTATTAATTGACTACGATAATTTTAATCAAGACAAGTATTTTCCCATTTTATTTGATGAACTCAATGAATATGGTGATATTCTGATTAAATATGCGGTCTATTCAAACCTTGAAGATAAAACAATCAAGGACAAATTTACCAAACATGGTATTCAACCCATGTCACAAATTGCTTATACCAAAGGCAAAAACGCCGTAGATATTCGTATGACGATTGAAGCGATGTCTTTGTTAAACAAAGAGTATGTCGATACCATTTGTCTAGCTACCAACGATAGCGACTTTACACCTCTGGTATATCATTTACAATTGAATAACAAATTCGTCATAGGTGCAGGTGATAACCAAGCAACTGAGACCTATAAGAATGCATTTAATTCTTTCATCAGTGTTGAAAAAATCAGTCAACCACTTAAACCTGTGGATAAGAATCAAAATGTTAAAAACGATTTGATTCAAGACCTTGTGAATAAAATCGACAAAATCATAGATTCAAACCATGATGAACAAGATTTAGCAGATTTTTCTTATGTGGTGTTGACACTTAAGAGTCAAATGAAAGATTTTAATCCAAAAAACTATGGCGCAAGCAATAAGCAAGCTTTACCATTCTTTCAATCCGTATTAAATAAACACTACAAAATTGTAAAAGTGAAATCTACATATTTTGTGAAAAAGATCACTACATAGATTTTCAATTACCAAAATAAAAAGGATAATCTACTTAATAAGGCTTGATTATCCTTTTTGTGTAATATAGATGGTTTTTTTATATTTTAATCTTATGAAACAACACATTTACCAAAACCAGTATAGATGCTGCAATTAGAGATATGGTGAATATACCTTGTTTTATGGCTGAAGTATAATCAAGATTAATCTTATAGAAAAGCTCAACTGTGGAAAATATAGACAAACCTGTCAGTAATATTAACAAAAAATTCAAGATAAACTCTGCTCTAGCTGTTCGTTGTCGATCGATTTCAGCAGATAATGAACTCAATATCTCGATTTGCTGATTGAGTCTCTTCAAACTACGTTCTTCTTGGAATGTAGCTCGATATTTTTCGATGATATTAGAATAGACTGGGTGATTTGAAGCGTTATAGCCTTCAAGGGATGAAGATATACTCTCTAAAGCTAACAAATATAAATTAATGGCGTTACGTTCGTTTTTTAAACCGATGAAGTTATATTTATTTTCACCTCTAGAACGATAGATTTTACCAATCTGATCAATATTAATGGATATAGCCTTGATAGCAGCCCAGTTTGCTAACACCATCAAGAGTGGTATTTTGTACTTATCAATGAAATCGTTGGTAACACCGTTCGTATTGTTAGTAACGAAAGTTGCATGTGTATATCCTAAGGATATTTTCGAATCATGTGTTTCAATATAAGAGATATTGGATAAATCTTCGGAACCTAAAAATAATTGATTTAAACAATCGCATTTCGCCTGCTCACTCAATAAAAAGAAGTGATTGTAGATGGCGAATTGAAATGATTTTTCCATCGATATTTGATTGACCACTTGGCTTGTAATATAGTTTTCTGCAAATGACTTCTCATATTTATAGGCGTATTTCTTATAAGCTGTTTGTAGTTGTTCAATGACTTTGATTAGTGTAGAGCGATAGGCTTGTTGGTAGTAGCGATGAAGTAAGGTAACCACCTGTTGATAAATTAGATCGTCATAGTGATCATTATTTATATATATCGTGGATAAAAGCACACAGTTCCTATTTTCAAAGACAAAAAACTGACTGTCAGAGTAGCATAAATATTGAAAGTCTTTGATTGCTTTAACTAACTTTTTAAAGGGGTACGATAGTGTATCAAAATAGTCGCCCTAGCACAAATCTTGTACTGAGGGGGATTATTTTAATGTATAAGAAAATTTTCATAATGATATTATTCATTATTCTATTATCAGGTTGTACAAATCATAAAGAAATTAAATCTAGAACAGATTATTTTAGTGGTGTAAAAATACCAGCTGGAGCTGAAATACTTTATAGTTATATAGACACTTCATTTGGTGCACAAGGACATGGTGCTCAGTACTCTGTTTTTTCATTTAAAGAAGTAGATGAAGATTTTTTTACAAGTGAGTATAGTTATGGTGGTCAACGTTACTGGACTAGTCCAGAAGGAGTAAAGCATTATAGGGAAACATTCAGTGGTGTTTTATCCTTTGCTGAAGGTAGATTAACAGAAAATCAAGAAAGTGATGTGGATCATTTAGTATGGCAGAAAGATATACCCAGTAAGTATGCTCCTTCATGGGATGAAAAATATATATATTATGTAGAAAACCTTACTATTATGGTTTATTTTGAAGAATCAAAAACATTAATATATATTTATCTTGGATACTAGTAGGACTGTATTCGGTAACAACAGTCATTTTCAACAATTCCCTTTGTTAAGCCATTTTTACAAGGGTGCTAAAAATTATGTTAAGGGTGCTAAAAAAAACATGGGGTGCTAATTTGTATCAAAATAGGTAGTATTACACACATGACACTAAATGGTTTGATACAAAAGCGAATTACAATTCGCCTCATGTATCAAGCCTTTTTTTTTGTTAGTGGTAAAAATGACACGTAAATTATACAAGAAAAAAACGACTTTAATGGATGGTATTTCATCATTAGAGTCGCTTTTGATTTAGTTTCAAGGTTTATTACCTATGGATTGTACTAATCATGAGCAATCGTAATTAGTTCTTACTGAAGTTTGAAATCGATTGAACAAATGAAAATATCAATATAAAAACAATGAACAAGGCTAACAAAAGAAAAGTGTATGCATAGTTAAGTACGAAATAACCATAAAGTGCATAAACGATACCTGATAGAACAGTAAATAAGACTATGGGTATTAAAAACGGCTTTAAAATAACAAGAAATCCCGAAAGAATCTGCATTAATAAGGTTTCCTTCTTACTAGCGTAGAAGAGATAGTATGTCCTTAAGACGTATTTAAGTTCAACTAAATATCGATAAAGCATAATAAACGATAGAATTATTAATGTACCAGAAACTAACCAAACCAGTTCATTTAATTTGTCTAAAAGGTTTTTGATGACATAAACCGAATCGTAATAGTTTTGTAGACCAGTCAGGGGTTGATCAAATACCAAATCAAAGTGTTTCAGATCTTTAATTGTAATTGGATTTTCTGTTTGAATGACTTCGTCTGCTGGCATTTTTCCTGTTACAGTTACGGTTTCTAGTATCTTCTTGTTTAATAGTACTTTGTCAAATGAACCTCTGTCACCATAAGAATAAAAAACGAAGTTAGGAGAACTGTAGTCATAGACACCATCAATCACAACCTCAATCATATCTGATGAATCATCAATCTCGATTTCAACGGTATTTTTAGAACCCAACTGCTCATAAGCTGTTTTACTAACATAAATACCATGAGGTGATAATTCACGCTTAAACGCCCAAGTTAAACCGTTTGTCATCAAGTCTAATAAATTGTCATTTTCAGAGATGAATGCATCATAATACATATACTGATCTGTGTTAAGGAACTTAAAACTAGTCGATAAAACGACTTCATGGTATTCGATATCTGTGCCCATGTCACTTAATAAGTTAACTGTTTTACTTAAACTGATTGAGGCATCATTATATGTAATCATATCGATGCTATTTAGTTCATTAATCATGACATTATCATTTGAGTCTGAAAAGTACCGATATGAATCAAGGTAGTAGAGTTGGCTAGAAAAGAGTATGAAAGAGACAATAAATACAGATATTAGAATATAGCGTTGTAGCGATTTGACCAACTGTGGGTTGATATGCTTAAAACTTACGATGTCTTTAATCATGATATCTTATGATCCGTTATTTTGTATATTTTATCGAAAAAGCCATCTAGATGATTATCATGAGTGACCATGATAATAGTCTTTTTATACTGTTTGTTTATTGCCTTAAACAAATTCATTACAGATTGTACATTATCAGAATCTAGATTACCGGTAGGCTCATCCGCAAGGATGACTGGTCTATCAGATAATAAAGCCCTTAATATGGAAACTCGTTGTTTTTCCCCACCAGAAAGATAGGTAACCTTTTTATTTAGCAAATGCATAATTCCTAAAAATTGAGCGTATTCTTCGAGTTTATTGTTGTCTACCGCGATTTTTAGGTTCTTCAGTGGTAGACTAACATTCCATTTGACTGTTTCAAAATCAATTAAGTGATGGGTTTGAAATACATAAGTAATCAGTTTTTTTCTGTATGATTCAGAGTCACTGGTTTTTATTAGTTGGTTTTCATAATAGTACTCACCATCGAAATTGTCTAGTAATCCAATCATTCTCATCAATGTCGTTTTGCCAGAACCTGAGGGCCCTTTTATAGCGATAAAACTACCTTTAGACAGTTCAATCGATGCATTCTTAAATATTAAAACAGAGGGAAAAGATTTCTCATTAATGGTTAATTTGATCATAGTAAGTCTCCTTCATATGTGGTTTTTTCATCAATCGCGTAACTAACGACTTTCCAAGTGGCAAATAACATTAGGAATAAAATGATTCCAAATGATATGATTAGATATAAAAGCGTTTCTGTATGCAGGTTAAATATAAGAGAAAATAACAAAGAAATAAAGATGAAAACAAACGAAAAAATGATGACATTATCCTTATACTCATTTAAACAAATCGACTTTTTAGATTGATAAAAGATATGCTTAATTTTAAAGTAGATCAAAGATTCTGATAAGAGAATTCTATAAGACTGAGTAAATAGTGTCACATAGAGTAAAGCTGGTATTAAATACATTAGAAAAAGAAAAACTAACAAGGTCATCACCGTTGACGTGACTTCTTCAAAAATCGCGCCACCTAATACATGGTAGTATCTGCCATCAACTAGCGACAGTGAGGTCGTTGGTTCGCCAAAAACGGTTTTAAAGTTGGAATAGGATTTTGAGTCGGTATTAATTTTGATCAGATAAACAGAATCTTCAACGACCGCTTCAATCGGTTGTCTAGTGAATAAGAAAGAAGTTTCTCGATTGCCTTCAATCGTAAACTGGATATTTGAAAACGTCATGACAGGGACTTTGTCAATCAGTGGTTGACTTTGATAAATAGTGTCATAGGGAACACTTTCTTTAGGTGTGAATCGTCTAAATCGATCAAACTGTCCAATTACATCAACTGAGTGATTCGTGACAACTGAATAGACTAAAGATGAAGCGCCGTTAATTTCTAAGTATACTTGTGAGTAAATGCTGTAATCATCATTGAAGTTTTTAACCGCATAACTCACAATCTCATCGGTTGGTTGATAGATTAGTGCAAACTCATCATTAAACTCTGTTTTGAATTGATTTAAGCTGTGGGTAATGTTAGATAAAGAAAACATTAAAAACACAATACTGATACTGAGTATTGCGAAGGATGCCCCCATGACGATTTTTTTGTATAATGTATAATTTTTTTTATTCATTTCAATATATCTACAAACAAGTGTTCGTAACTCCTTTTTAAGTAGTGAGGTGTATTATTGAAATTTTAGTTCTATCGGTTTTGATTAATAATTAATCTCTCCTAATGGGTATAACCCAGTAGAAGCTGTTCCAAATGAATCTGTGTAAATAAATGTTGTTATTGTTTCTAAATATAAATAGGCTAGATAGTTTGTAACTTCTGTGTCTTTTAGTTTCGTCCAGCCCTTAAATAGTCTATCTTCTTGGGTATAACTTTTTACAACTTCAAACTCTGCAACAAGTGCAACCTGTCCTAACTTAAATTGTAGCATACCTGGATAAATATCAGCTAGATTAAATTGAATATTCGTTTGTGTTGAACTAAAGGACTGTTCTGCATAAGTCGTTGAGCTTCGCATAGTTACCTCAATAGAAGCTGAACTCTCTTTACCGACAGATGCTACGTCAAGCAGATTGTGGTGGTTTTTATGGAAGAAAAAGATGGCACTCCACAGATAAATACTCAAAGCTTGTTTATAGGTGCAATCGGAAGTTTGATAAGGGTAAGCATAAATGCATGACACCTACTTTATCAGAAGATGAGATCAAGATGAAATTCATTCAAAGCTATAACTTTACCATGAAAGATAAGAAACGAGTTATGGATGACACAAAAGAAATCATTGGGCTTTTATCAGACACTAAAGACTTAGATGTTGAGATTAATAAAACTGGTGATGAAATAACCGTAATTACTGAACTTGTTAATAAGTTAATCAAGGATAATGCAAAGACCAATATGAGCTTAGAAGAATATGATAGAAGATATAGTGAATTAACAACGAGATACGAAGAATTAGAAATCAAGCAAAAGGAACTCATCAATAAAAGAGATGACAAAAAAGCTCGTGTTTATATCATGAATGAGTTTCTATCTAACTTAAAGCGTGCAGAAGATAAAATGTCAGAATGGAATGATTCGTTCTTTACAATGATGGTAGAAAGTGGAACGGTTCATAGAGATGAAACGATAACATTCAAATTAAAGAATGGCATTGAAATTTAAAATATAACCAAAAAATGAACTAATTCATAAAATTATATTAAATATAAACAGTCCATTTTATATTATTAAGTATGGTATAATTTACTTAAAGTGATTAATATCAACACTACGATTGAATAAAAAGGGGATTTTTATGGGAAGAATTAATGAATATTTTGGTATGATTAAATCTAAATGGATTCCAGATAATCAAGAGACAATTTTTGCTCCATTTATATTTACTGTTGTTTATGAAAATGATATGCATGTTACTAATGCTGAGGAGATATCCAATAGCTGTTTAGAAAAATTTGGTTTCAGTATCCCGGTATTTCTTATTGAACATATAATTAAAGCATACTCGAATAAAAATTATTTTTCTCTTGCTAGAGGTCAAATTACATTTAATATAGATAATTTCGACCCTACTGATTTGCTAGATTCAAAGGAGATAGAAATCGAGAAAAACAAGTTTGATAACTTGATTAAAGGTTTTATTAATTTTTGTAATGATTTAGATTTTATGGATAAGGAAAAAGCAGAACAAACCTTAAGACTATTTGTGAATCGTTATGACACTTCAATAATTAAATCAATGTATGATTTTAATCAGGATGAAGATAATAACAGTGAGTTATATTTTTTTATGGAGTACATTAAGAATATTTTTGAGAATGATAGTGAAAATTATCAAACACTAGTAAACGTATGTGAAGGTAATCTCATAAAATCCATGATTTTTATTGAAAACGTTGATTCTTCAGAATTGTATAAAGGGCAGAAAATTTTTATTGATACACCTGTAATATTTAGAGTATTAGGATATTATGGATCATTCTTAGAACAAGAATACATTTTTCTTATGAATAGTTGGATGAATATGGGTGGTGAGGTATATGTTTTTGATAACTCATTAGTTGAAGTGGATAACGTATTATCGAGCGCAGAAAGATGGGTTGAAAGTTCTTCAATTGATATTACAAAAACCTCTGAAGTTTGCTTATATTTTCGAAAAATGAAATTTTCTAAATATGATGTTCAAAAAGAATCCCTTAATGTCAAAGAAAAGTTAGAGAGTCTAGGTATCCAGATTTATTCTAAAGATATTCCCCTTGATGAAAGTATAATACAAGATGAAGAAGAAATTAAGAATGAAATTAAACTAGAATACAAGCATAATGAAAAAAACATAAAAGAATTTATTGATGATTACTCAATCGATATGGATGTAAGAAGTGTATCAAACGTATATAGAATACGTAGTAACAACAGCGTGACAAAGTTAAATGAAACAAACGCACTATTAATAACTAACAATAGAGGATTAATAGCTGCCATAAGTAGGCATCATGCGAAATATTTCCCGAAAACCTTACCTCCTATTATTAAAGATTCTTATTTTGGAATGTTAATTACGAGTCAAAACATAAAATTGATGAATGAATATATATATAAAAATATTATTGCAATTTGCCACAGCGCTTTCAAACCAACACAAAAAATTAAAACGAAATATATAGAAATAGTTCAAGAACTTAAGAGCAAAGATAAAGTAACTGATAAAGAGTTTTTATTATTGAGAAACTATCCATATCTAAATGAATTATTAACGCAAGAAACACGTGGATTTACTATAGAAATTGATGATACAGTTGTTTATGATTTGTTAAGTGAAATAAAAAATGATTACACTAAACAAGAATTACTTGAAAGAGATGTTGCCCATAAGCTCGAATTAGAGAGAATAGAGCAAGAGAAGAATGAAGAGATACTTAAAATTAAAAAGCAAAGTAAGTATGATTTATTTGAATTAGCAAAAAATCAAATTAGGAGAGTTTACAAGAAGTATAATATAATCTCGAGCATGATCTTTATTGTAATTATTGCTGCAATCATTGGTGAAAAAATCATATCATCTAATTGGAACAACTGGATTTCATGGCTAGTTAGTGGAATAATTCTACTTGGAATTAGTGGTTATCAAATATACACTATGATTAAATTCAAAACCAATATACTGGCATTTTTCATTAATAAAAAAAGAAAGGAAATCTTAAACTTTCACCATCTGAGTGATGAAGAATATGATGATTTTATGAACAACGGACAATAGTAGGGTTCGAACCTAATATCTGTAATTAATTATTTCCGGAGTATTTTAATATTATTTGAGCGTATACAAAGTACTAAACAAGCATTTATTTTTTAGGGTGTTAAAAATTATACAGGGGTGCTAAAAGGTATCCCTGTAACTCTTTTACCACATAGAAAACACACTAGAAGGGTTTTTACAACCTCATATGGATTTACTATTTAATAGTCAATTACATATTGATTCAGAGATTAAACTAAAAATAGAATTTGATTATGCCTATCATGAACATGTAAAAAGGATTTATGTTCAATATGTGACTAAAAATTAATGCCTAAACTTCCTAGTTAAACATCAAAATAAAACTATCATCATCACGGATAGTAACGCTGAATCCTATTAAAGCTTTCTGGATGACCCAGATTACGGTGCCATTATTCCAAGACATTTAGTTGATGGAGATCAAGTCATAAAACAAGTATAAGACGAACCGGACAATCAAACTAGATTTCTAATCTTAAATCCGGATCCACATAATCTAAAAGTCTATCATGAGAATGCTCTATATAAAGTATCTATTGTCATTACCTCTAAACTAGATAGACCAGGGTTATTACATGAAATCCTAGAAGCATTTGCTTTATCCAAAATCAACTTTATATCTATTACCTCAAGACCTATCAAAAAGAAAATAGGCACGTATCACTTTTTCTTAGAATTTATGGCTGATAGTCATACTCAAGAGATTATCAAAGCCGTTTTAATAGAACTTAAAACGCATTTCGATATTCGTGTACTAGGCATGTATCAAGCCATATAAAACATAAGTGAAGAGTAATTAAACGGGAAGAGATAACAACTATGAAAAAAACATTAAGAATAATTAAATGGGTTTTAATTTCATTAATATCACTACTATTAGTGTTAATAATAGGCTTAAGTATTTATTCATCAAAAGCCTATAAGCCACTGGATGAAATGTATGTTGCTATTGAAGCACTAGACACATCTTCAATAGCAGTTAAAGAAGCTTTTGATAGTTATCAACTGTCAGTTGATAACCCTAAAGCTCAAATTGTTATTATTCCTGGTGGATTGGTTTATACTGAAAGCTACTTATTCTTAGCATACAGTTTAGCATTAGAAGGATATAATGTTACTCTATCTAAAGCATTATTTCATTTAGCCATTCTAACACCAAACTACGCAGAGAAGTTTATATCAGACACACTACCTAATATAATCATAGGACATTCTCTTGGAGGTACGGTTGGTGGTATGATCGCTTCAAAAAATGCTAATGTGAATCATTTAATCCTACTATCTAGTTATACAACCAAACCGATTAAAGATGCTTCTGTACTATTAATTACTGCAGAAAATGATTTAGTCTTAAACGATACTGCCTATAGGGATAGTATAGGTAATTATTATGACTATACTGAATATAAAATTAGCGGCGGTAACCATGCTGGATTCGGATGGTATGGTGCTCAAAGCGGTGACGGGTTATCCGTAATCACTATCCAAGATCAACAGCGTCAAGTCATTGATTTGATAAGTTCATATTTAGAATCCTATGCGTATATTTCATAGAGGACTCAATCAGCTAAAAGACCATAATAACTAATAACCATAGATATCTTTTTTAAACTGGAAGGGTTGTTAAGTTTTTTTAGTGGAGTAATGCGCATTAAAAAAAGAAGTAAGATATAAAACCTCGCGATTATGCGGTTATTTCCATTTTGGAAAGTGTGGATTTTTCTAAAATGGAAAATTCTTCACATAATAACAGACGATGGAAAATCAATTTTTTGTTGATGAGATTATAATAAAGACATGAAAGGAAGTTGATGAAAATGATAGGTAAGCAAATTAAAAAACACCTACATGCTAACCAAATGACTCAATCTGAGTTGGCTTTAAAAATGAATGTAAGTGACTCAAAATTATCCAAAATTATTAATGGTTCCACTGAACCAAACCTCACAGACTTAAGATTACTATCGGAGATTCTTAATGTCTCTACAGATGAACTGATTAAAGGAGAGGACAGTGTAAAAAGATCCTCATTAGAAATGGCAGTGATGGAAAGAAAAGACCCATCATTACTACTGTTGAATCGAAAAAAAATTCTTGATTTAAAGGATGATTCAAGTCGTAATCTAATTCATTATGCACTCAAACATAATGCATATGATTACTTATATCAACTGTATAAGATTGATCCAACGCTTATAGATCTTCAAGTACATTATGTTAAAATCATTCGTGAACTGATTTATAGTAATCAATACGAGGCTTATCAAGCGCTTATACAAATGAAATTTAAATGGGATATCGTCTCTTTTTTTGATAACGAAAAGGATTTAGAAAAACTGAGCACTTTTGCTACATCAAACAGCAGAGACTATATACATGAAGTGGTTAAACATGACCAGGAATCGGTTATAAAAACATTTATGTCAAAACAAGATTACGGTGTCATAACCTTAGATAAGCATATAATCTATTCTTGCAGAAAGACTCAGTTTCTATCCATTTGTGAAGTCATAATAAAAGATGCCAATTTACATCCAAAGTGGATTGATAATCGTGAGAGAAGAGAATCTTACTATCCTCTTTACTTATCCAAAAATAAACCTGAACTGATGACGGAATGGAAACTATTTGTTGAGAATAAACCACTCAATTTCTCAAGAAAAGCATTAAAGGAAGCTTTGATTAAAACGAATCAGGATGATTTGTTTTATGAAATGATGGGTATTGAAATTGATCGATTAGAAGATATAGATTTATCTCAAATACTAAAAACTCAATCCCAGTATACATATGATTCTAAGTGTTCTACCGTCACAGGGAACTCAAATAGCATTAAAGATTTCTTAAGACTTGCTGTCGAACATGATAAGATTGAACTGTTCATCAGATTAATTACTCATCCTATGTTTGATCAATTTATCAGATATGCCACACAAAAACAAAAAGTATATGGTGAGTATAATGACTATTTTATCACACCCAAAATATTCGATTTTAAATGTCCATTTCACATTCAAAAAGAAATCATTAATCTCCTGCCTTCTTTTAAAGATGAAATCAGCATAGACTTAAAAGAAGTCATTAGTTTAGAGAGCAAAGATGATTTTGAGTTTGCCCTTAGCCATTTACAGTCGAATAACTATTTTTATTTAGGTTATCATGCTGAAGGTTTAATTGAATCAACTATCAAGAGAACTTTATCAAGAGAAGATAAGAAACGAATCAATGATCAAGTCATCTCAACTTTTCAAGAGTTCAACAATACCTATTTAGAAACAGGAAAAATCGATACCGATGGTATTTTTAGAAGTCTACAAAATAAGGCCGTAAAGAATCCGTTGTTAAAGTTGTTCCTGTTAAAAATGTGGATCCAATTAGGTGACTATGATCATAATACATTCACTGAATCATTCATGGAGCAGTTAAAATCTAGCGGAGTTGAGATGCTTGAATCAATCAAATCCCAATGCCACAAGGTTATCTCGCATTTATTTTTGAATTTACCATCTTATGTAGATAATGTATTTAGAGAACAAAAACTATATAGCTTATTACCTCAAATCAATGATTTATCATATTTTAAGTTTATCATTGAGAAATTCAATCCTGCCATGTTTGGTAAAGTGATTGAGGATAATCAGCTTCTATTCCAAGATATCGATAGGGTTAAATACTTATATGGTCAAATCACTAATGAACTCTTAATAAAAGACATGGCATTGCTGAATCGATCAAAACTCATTTAGAAAACTAATTAAATCTAGTTAAAAAGAACGCTCAACAGTATAAGCTGCTGGGCGTTTATTCATTATTAGCATAATAATTGTCAATAGCGTTTTGAAAATGTATTAAAAGAGCGATATGAAAATGTTGTTTAAAGGCAGTTAATAAATGGTACTAACAAATCAATAAAAGAGCTTTAGCATAGTTATATCTATAATAGACTATTGAATTTTACTCGTTTCATGAAAATGCACTATACATTATTTTTTTATAAAAAGTTTATGAATATCCCGAGTAACAGTCGTATTTATCACTTTCTATGATATAATTTTAGTAATAAATAAAGATTAAAAATATTCGAGGTAATATATGCTTATATATTTTGACTTAGAAATTAATGCAAACAATAAGATATCATCCATAGGAGCAACTACTGATTTAAACATTAATTTTGTTTCTAATGATGAAATAGCTTTTCTTGAGTTTATCAATAAGCACGGAGGCTCTTTTTTTGTTGGCCACAATATAATCAAACATGATATAAATTATTTTAGATTAGATAAAATTAAGAAAACAATCCACCATAAGAATGCCATTGATACGTTATATTTATCTACATTGATTTATCCTAAAAAACCCTATCATAGCCTCGTGAAAAATGACAAACTCAATGTTGACCAACTGAATAACCCTTTAAATGATTCAATGAATACGAGAAAACTATTTCATAATATAACTAATGATTTTGACTTGCTCGACAGTAATTTAAAGGAAATTTATTATTTGTTGTTAAACGATATTCCCGGTTTTGAGGCTTTCTTCAAATATAAAAAATATAAAGCAAGAACCTTTAGTTTATCGGAAAAAATCAAGAGTACTTTCAAACATAAGATTTGTACTAATGCGAATTTGAAGAAATACATCAGAGAGTATCCGATAGAACTAGCGTATGCGCTAGCGTTAATCGGTACGAATGATGTAGAGTCTATTCTGCCTGCATGGGTTTTAAAACAACATTCCTATGTAGAAGAAATACTAGAAAACATCAGAAATCTCAATTGTAATAACTGTAGCTATTGTAAGGAACACTTAGACAGCGTCAAAGCACTTAATACATATTTTGGGTATTCTAAATTTAGAGAATTTAATGGACATAGTCTACAAAAGGATGCAGTGGATGCGGCTTTAAAAGGAGAATCCTTAGTTGCTGTATTTCCAACAGGTGGAGGTAAATCACTTACTTTCCAATTACCAGCCATCATTAGTGGCTATAGTACAAGAGGATTAACTGTAGTAATCTCACCACTTCAATCATTGATGAAAGACCAAGTGGATACTTTAGAAAATAAAAACATCAACAGGGCGGTATCGATTAGTGGACTACTTGATCCAATTGAGCGCACTAAAGCGATTAAACGGGTGGCAGAAGGTGAAGCTAACATCTTATATATAGCTCCAGAATCCCTTCGTTCAGCAACGATTGAAAAACTTATAATGAGCAGACAAATTACGAGATTTGTTATTGACGAAGCCCATTGTTTTTCTACATGGGGACATGATTTTAGAGTAGATTACTTATACATTGGCGATTTTATTAAGAAGATACAAGAGGCAAAAGAACTATCAAAACCGATTCCAGTATCTTGTTTTACTGCAACAGCTAAAGTGAATGTTATCAATGATATTAAAAAATATTTCTATGACAAACTTGAGCTCGATATGAAGACTTATACAACCTCAAGTGGGCGAACCAACTTGCATTATTATGTTTATAAAGTTGAGGATGAAGCCGACAGATATAATCAACTCAGAAGACTGATAACTGAAGATGACGAACCTACAATTATTTACTGTACACGTGTTAAAACCGTTGAGGAAGTATATAAGAAACTGAAGTATGACCAATTTGATGTGACGTACTTTCATGGAAATCTAGAAAAAGAAGAGAAAGTGTCCCAACAAGACTTATTCATGCAAGGCAAAGTAAATGTTATGGTTGCAACATCCGCTTTTGGTATGGGAATCGATAAAGATAATGTCAAAAAGGTCATTCACTTTGAAATATCTGATTCCATTGAAAACTATATACAAGAAGCAGGTAGAGCCGGTAGAAACGAAAACATCGAAGCGAAATGTTATATTTTATATAACGAAGATGATCTCAATAAACACTTTGAGTTACTAAATGCCACTAAATTAAACATAGATGAGATTAAGCAAATGTGGCGTGGTATTAAACAAGAAACAAGGAATCGAGATCAACTATCAAATTCAGCTTTAGAACTAGCCAAAACTGCTGGTTGGGATGATAAAAACAGGGCTACAGAAACTAAAGTTAGAACTGCTATCGCAACATTAGAAGCTGCGGGGTTTATTGTAAGACTTAATAATTCACCACGGATTTTTGCTGATAGTATCATTAGTAAAAGTGTTATTGAAGCAAACAAAAAGATTGATGAATCTGTAATACTAATAGATAATGAAAAGAAATTAGCCAAAGACATTATGCGCAGTCTAATTTCAAGTAAGTATAAATCTAGAGCGGGAAATGATATTGCAGAAATGCGTATTGACTACTTAGCAGATTTACTATTTGTCGATAAACATCAAGTTATCCAAGTAGTTAATAAGTTAAGAGAAATTGGCATCCTAGCGGATGATAAAGACTTATTTACGCAAATAGAAGCTAATGCTAATGTGACAACTGCGAAAAACAAACTAGAACAGTTTATAAAGAGCATGAACTTCATATTAACGCTTGTAGATGAAGATAATACATTGATCAACATCAAACAATTGAAAGCCCAAATGGAACAACAAGATTTAGCAATTGAAATAAGCGTATTAAGAAGAGTCATAAACTACTTAGAGATTTCTAAATCTATTAAGATGAGAAAAGAAAGTATAGACAATTTGCTAGTCAAATTATCTAAACCAAAAGACATACTTCTAGATAGTATAATTAAGCTTAGACTCTTAAGCATTGAGATACTAGAATACTTATATGCAAAAGCTAAAAAACCAAATGAAATAGATGAGAGAGGACTATTACCTTTTTCTATTGTAGAACTACTTAAGCACTACAATGCAAACAAAGGTATTATAGGAGAATCATTCGATCAAAATGATATTGAAAATGCAATTTTCCTATTAACAAGAACTCAAATATTGAAAATAGAAGGAGGTTTCTTAGTCATATATCATCCTTTAAATATTAAAAGATTAGATAAGGATTCGAAAACACAATACAAGAAAGAAAACTATGTAAAACTAGACAACTTTTACACGACTAAGAAAGAACAAATCCATATCGTTGGAGAATTTGCCGAACGAATGAGTGAGAACAGTAATGATGCACTAAATTTTGTGGGTGATTATTTTAACATGGAGTATATTGATTTCTTAAATAAATACTTCCCTGGAAAACGTCGTAAAGATTTAGAACGAAATATGACACCGGAAAAGTTTAATGAGTTGTTTGGATCATTATCGGATGAACAAACCAAAATAGTCTTGGACCATAAAGACAAAAGGATTGGGGTTTCAGCGGGACCTGGTAGTGGTAAAACAAAACTACTCGTTCATAAGTTAGCATCGATTATTATGACAGAAGACATTAAACACGAACATCTGTTGATGCTGACATTCTCTAGACAGTCAGCCATGGAGTTTAAACAAAGACTATATAAACTGATTGGGCCCTCTGCTTACTTTGTCCAAATATCCACTTTCCACTCATATGCCTTCGACCTATTGGAGAAATTAGGCAATGATAGGGATTTTGAGAATGTCATTACTGAGGCAACCAACGCAATAAAGGAAAATATAGCTGACCCATTTAAGATTACAAAGAGCGTACTTGTCATTGATGAAGCACAAGACATGACAGAAAAAGAGTTTGAGTTCATCAGTGAACTGATTAATTTTAACGATGACATACGCGTAATTGCTGTAGGGGATGATGATCAAAATATCTATGAATTTAGAGGGTCAAATTCTAAATACCTGCAGGATTTCGCTAAACAAGGTGCTTTTTATGAGTTAACCAAAAACTTTAGAAGCGTACACAACTTAGTGGAGTTTTCTAATGGTTTCATCGATAGATTAAAAAACAGACTTAAGACTAAAAAGATTCAATCTTATACAAAAAAGAATGGTAACATTCATATATACAAATACAGTAGTAATAACTTAATCATCCCTGTGGTAAACCAAGTGATCAAAGATAACCTAGATGGAACCACTTGTATCATCACAAAAACTAACGAAGATGCCATTCAGATTACTAGCCAGCTCAATAGACAAGGAATTACAGCTAGTTTAATTCAAACAAGAGATGACTTTAGATTATTAAATATGGTAGAAATCAGAGCTTTTTTTGAGAAAGTGAAAGAATTAACCCAAAATAGAGTTAGTCTAGATATCATTGTAGAGGCTGTTGATTTTATCAAGTCCACAATGAGTTCTAGTAAAAATCTAGGATTTGCTATTGATGCATTAAAGAAGCTGTTACCGCCAAAATCATTCTTTGATGAAAGTGAAATGTTCTTATCGGATTTGAATGATATCTTATTTGAGACTTATTATTCAGACATATATAATCAAAATAAGATCGTTGTGTCTACTTTCCATAAAGCTAAGGGGAAAGAATTTGATAATGTCTACTTGGTGTACCCTCAGTCGTTTATAAGTAAAGATGATGAAATCAGATTATTCTATGTAGGTCTTACAAGAGCAAAACTTAATTTAAGTATTCATAGTAATATGGATTTTAATGATATCATAGTGGACAATATGAATCTATATTTGGATAATAATGACTATCTTGACCCTGAGTATTTAGAAGTATATTTGAATCATAAAGACATAGCTTTAGGGTCTTGTCAAAGGTATGTCAGCAATATAAGATTATTACAGTCAGGTATGGAAATCCAATTAGAAGAAGGCTGTTTAAAACTACAAAATAGATACTTAGCCTATCTGTCACATTATGCAAAAAACCAGCATTTAGATAGAATCAATAAGGGCTATGAGCTTGTATCTGTTCATGTAAATCACCTTGTATATTGGTATGACAAAGAAGGAGGAAAGGATCATCTCATCCTTTTACCTAAACTGCTGTATAAAAAACTATGAAATCCTTATTCAAACTAGAACAGTTATGCCAATAGTAAGAACTCTTATTTTGTATGTCGACATCATTGACATGAACAACTATGAATAGGAGAAAATTACAGGACATAGAACAGATCATTCAAGTTAAATGTAAGTATGTAAAACTGAACACGGGTTCTTCTGCAGTCAAATAAGATGGAAAATGTCATGTCTTTTTTACATCTTAAAACCAATTGATACAATATCTACCATGAACAAAAACGACAACCATACGGTATCAATTCAACAATTTTCATAAAAATATAATGTGAACGCTTAAAGCCTACCTAATATAGGCTTTTTTCTTTATCTAAACATGTAGTATCCGCCTTTGTTAAGGCGGATTTAAGGTCAGTGTTAGGGACTAAAAACTCATGCTATACGAACTTGTGAAAATGTTTTCAAAAACCCCATAACAGCCTTGTTGCAAGGTTTTCGGTTTGTCATGGTGAAGAAAATATGATAAACTATACGTAGAAAACAGGAGGTTACTATGAGAAAACTATCAAAAAAAATGATTGCGTTAGGCTTGTTGCTTTTATCGATAATGACGCTTGCCGCATGTACAAGTAATGAGAAAACTATTACATTAGGTGAGGGTGACTGGGATTCCAATGCCATTCATAACCAAGTTGCCAAATTTATCATCGAGAAAGGCTATGACATAAAAGTGAATGTCGTCTTAGCAGATACATCCTTATTGATTTCATCTTTAAAATCACAGGGCATTGATGTCTCATTAGAGTTATGGAGTGACAATGTTGTTACCTATCAAGATGATATTGAAGCTGGGTTATATGAAGAAGTATCCCTAAATTTTGCCGACAATAAACAAGGCTTATATATTCCAAGATACTTACAAGAACAATATCCTGGGTTAGTAACAGTAAAAGACTTACTAGACTATCAACATTTATTTCCAGATCCAGATAATCCATCTAAAGGAATTATTTACGGCGGACCTGAAGGTTGGAGTGCAACCAATTTTTTACACAACAAGATGGATGTGTACGGATTGGATGAACTATATAACTTTAAACCAATTGACTCTAATGCGATTTTATCAGCAACGTTAAAATCGGCTTATGATTCAGGCGAACCTTGGGTAGGTTATAATTGGGAACCAACATGGATCATGGGGATATATGACATGGTTTTATTAGAAGATACGCCTTATGACGAAGCAGACTTTACCGCTGGCATTGGGGCATTTCCAAGTGTTGACGTTACGGTCGTTGTTAGAACTGGTTTTCAAAAAGACTATCCAGAACTTTATGATTTTTTCAGTCGTTACCAAACATCTACAGAAATTACGAACCTAGGGTTAGCTTATATGCAAGAAAATGAAGTTGAGGCTTATGATGCGGCGATCTGGTTTTTAAAAAACTATGAAGACCTTTGGTCAACTTGGGTCACTGAAGAAGCGAAGGCTAAAATACTTGCAAGTTTATAAAAATTGTTTGGGTGCCTTAGGGCATCCTTTTATTAATGAGGAGGATATGTTATGTTAAAGTTTCCAGAAGAACTTATCTACAAAGTGTCAGATATATTTGATTTGATTGTAGACTTTATTTTAGAGCACTTTGATGGTTTTTTTGAACTCATCAGAAAATTAATCGCAGGGTTCTTTGATGGAACGCTTGCTGCCGTTAGCTTTATCCCTTGGTGGTTGTACATCATCATCGTTTTAATCGCGGGGATAAAACTCTATAGCATTAAAACAGGAATCATCCTATCCTTAATGTTATTTGCGATTGGGATGTTTGGTTTATGGGATATGATGATTTATACGCTTGCCATCGTCTTAATATCTGTAATAGTTGCGGTTTTAATCGGACTACCAACAGGAATTTGGATGGCAAAATCTAAACGCTTAGAACGTGTTTTAAAGCCTGTCTTAGATATGATGCAAACCATGCCGTCATTCGTTTATCTAATTCCAGCTGTGATGCTATTTAACTTGGGAAAAGTCCCTGCAGTATTCGCAACCACCATTTATGCGCTGCCACCACTCATTCGTTTGACTTATTTAGGGATAACCAATGTTGATAAGGAAGTCATAGAAGCGGGTAAAGCATTCGGATCAACCCCTTTACAAATGTTATTTAAAATTGAAATTCCCCAAGCACTTTCTACCATTATGACTGGTGTCAACCAAACAACCATGATGGCTATGGCGATGGTTGTCATCGCATCGATGATTGGTGCTGAAGGGATTGGGCAGGAAGTATTGCTTGCGATTCGTCGTCTTGAAGTCGGTAGAGGCTTCCAAGCCGGTTTAGCAATTGTCTTTTTAGCCATTATACTAGATAGAATCCTACAAGGTTTTGTCAAGAAGTTTGAAAGAGGTGAAGGTTAATGGGTATCGAAGTAAAGAATTTATCAATGGTCTTCGGATCTAAACCAGAAGTAGATAAAACATTATCCTTAATGGAACAGGGTTTACTAATAGAAGAAATTAAAAAACAAACCAATACTACAATCGCCTTGAATAATGTTAGTTTTGAGATTGAGGATACTGAGCTATTTGTCATTGTAGGATTAAGTGGGTCAGGAAAATCCACTCTAATACGTTGTTTAAATAGATTGAATGAACCTACTAAAGGTGAAATATTAGTTAACGGTGAGGATATCATTCAATACGATAAGAAAGCACTGAGAAACTATCGAAGAAACAAGATTTCTATGGTCTTTCAACACTTTGGTCTATTATCCCATAGAAGCATTTTAAGAAATGTGGAATACGGGTTAGAAGTTAAGGGTATTGATCCAAAAGAAAGACGAGAAAAAGCGCTAGAAGCACTGGAAGTCGTTGGATTATCCAATCAAGGTGATAAGTACCCACATGAAATGTCCGGTGGGATGAAACAACGAGTCGGAATCGCGCGAGCGTTAATCTCTGAACCAGAAATTTTATTAATGGATGAACCATATAGTGCTCTAGACCCATTGATTAGAAGAGATATGCAAAATGAACTATTAAGTCTAGAAGACTACATCAATAGAACGATTGTCTTTATTACCCACGATATGAATGAAGCTTTTAAAATGGGCGACCGTATCGCGTTAATGAAAGATGGCAAAATCGTACAAATTGGAACCCCACAAGAGTTCTTCCAAAACCCAGCAAATGATTATGTAAAGGACTTCATTAGTGATGTTGATAAAACACAAATCATTAAGGTGCGTTCTGTAATGAGCAAAAAGCTACATACTTTGCCTAAAGACATTACTAGGAGCGATGCCTTTAGCTATGTCGATTCAAACAATCTAGATCATATCTTTATTACAGACGATAAGAAGTATATTGGCATGATAACTAGAGAAGATCTTGCCAAATCTAGAAGCAATGACATCGATAACTTAATCATTAAAGTTGAAGCTGTCTACCGAAACGATTACATTAAATCATTATGGACTAAGCTTGAAGGCTACGATTACAGCCTACCAGTAGTTGATTCAAAAGGTTTATTAAGAGGACAAATATCAAAAGACGAAATGATAAAGGCATTAGCATAAATAAAAGACGTTAGAAATATACTGGAAAGATAGCAATCAAAAGCGGATAAAACCGCTTTTTTAGCATTTATAAGGTTATACTCAGATTACCTAGATAAAATAGGTTTTATTATATACTAGATAATTCAATTCGAATGATACTGATTCATAATAAACAGTGATATCGAACCAAATATATACATAGCCAGAAGTCATACTAAAAATGTATTCTGATATAGTTATATGTTACAATTAAATAAATAGCTAAAAAAACAACCATCATCCAACATTATCATCAGCTATTATAATTGTTATTTAAATTGATACAGAGAGGGATTAAGAAATGGACAAATTAACTACAATTAAGTTCTATTTATTTAATGATTTTTGTTTATATTGCAGCAATAACTATGTTGCCCATAAGTACACGAAAGATGATTCTAATGGCTTTATTAGAGTGGATTATGTGACATCTATTTCTGACTATTTATATGGGTTTGATGAAACAGAACCTGTCGGTTCGCCATATCGTTTTGGCAATCATTCTATCAGTAAGCAAATTAAAGAGATTAGCCAAGCGGATGTAATAAACCTGTTTGGGATAGATGTTTTATCGGAAGCCCTATCACTATTTAAAAAAGAGGACACTCAATGAAATCGATTATTATAAATAGAATGTATGCAGGAGAATACCTAACAAAAGAAATAGGCGGGGGAGAAGTGATTAACCTTCTGCATGCAGATGATCAAAAAAACTACTGTTTTATCAATCCTATAGGTATGATTAACCCTGAGTATGATGATTCTGTATGTGCTGTTGTGCATACAAGGCTATATGAAGCTGGGTGTTTTGAGGTTTTAGGGGTTAGTATCATTGGAAAGTCTGGACAACTCTTTCATCCTAAAGGTTATTCCAAGAAAGATAGAGTCGCCTCAGCAGTAAACCAATTAAGAGCATATGAACGAAATAATCCCATCACTTATGGAGGGCTTCCCTATGTGATGACCAATGAATCATGGCCGACCGTTAGTTTCGTATCAGAGAAGTTATTACGTCCAAAAACACTAATATATATCATTGATAGTGCGTATGATAAATCAATCAATCAAGAACTCACTATATGCAAAATGAGCGACAAAAGATTTGCTAGACAATCCCTTATAATGTACGTAGATGATCAAAAGAACCCGAAATCCTATAGTAGTTTTATGGATATGATTAATAATGACGAATTGTGGTATGAAAAAACCATCACCGTTCACGACGGCATGAAAGAACATAACCGGTTTAATTTTCTTACCCTAATTAATAAAGAAGACGATGAACTTGCATTCTCAAATATGTTCAATCATTTTTTTACAAACCACCCAAAGCTTTTCAAAGACTTTGCCCAAACGGTAATGAATCTAAAGATCAGTGAAGAGTTTTCCATCAAAAGAGAGTTTCATAATATCGATTTATGGGTAGAAGACGAAGAATCTATTCTTGTCATCGAAAATAAGATTAAATCTGGGATTAACGGCGTGTCTATCAGACACGACTTTAGTGAAGATGGTCTTGTTCAATCGCAGTTATCTAAGTATTATGAATTCGCTATAAAAGAAGGGGAAAAACATAACAAGAAGGTATATTTGTATATATTTGTCCCAAATTATAATAAATTAGATTTATCCTCTTATAGTGGCAGCAAACACTATAAAGTGATTCGATACAAAGAGATTCATGCCTTTCTAACCACAAAGACTGTTAAAGATGCTTACTATAATGATTTTTGTAATGCCTTGTATAAACATACTAAAGACATTCCAATCGATTATAGTGAGATATTAATGAACTACTTAATCAAGCAAATTCAAAAACATGCTAAATGAAATTAATGTGTGCCTCCATATCATAACGAGATGGAGGCATATTATGTATAGTACGTAGAGCTAACATGCTGTTTTTATTAAGTTAGGCATAATTATTCCAAATAGATAACTTATTTATAATAAATATGAGCATTATTTATAATAATTAGATTACTCTATGATATACTACTTATGGAGGATTTTTTTATGAAAAACAACTTAAAACTTGAAACAGCATTTACTGTTATATCTGTAATATTGATTTTGACTGCAACCATATTTAAATCGTTATTGAATGAGACAACCTTAATGGTATTATATGGTTTATCGTTTTTAATTGGTGGGTTTTATAAGGCTAAAGAAGGGGTCTTAGAAACGATCAAAAACAAGGCATTAAACGTAGAAATATTGATGATTATGGCCGCTCTTGGTGCGTTTGTTGTTAAAAACTACGCTGAAGGCGCCATTCTAATTTTTATTTTTGCACTATCTGGCTTACTCGAAGACTATGCCAATGCGAAGAGTGAAAAGGCATTTACAAGTCTCTTAAAACTTGCGCCTGAACAAGCCATCTTAATCAAAGATGGTAAAGAAGAAGTGATTGCAGCAAGCAAACTTACAATCAACGATATTGTACTTGTGAAAGTGGGTTCATCTGTTCCAGCAGATGGCATTATCATCGACGGTAGTAGTTCTATAAATGAATCGATGATAACCGGAGAATCCGTTCCAGTTGATAAGGTTAAAGGCGATGCCGTATACTCAGGGACTTTAAACGTATCTTCAACTTTCCAAATGAAAGTTACGAAAGACATGAGCGAATCAACCGTACAAAAGATTATTGATTTCGTTCAAAGCGCTCATGAAAATAAAACAGAAACAGAAACATTTATTGATAAGTTTGAACGTTATTATGTATATGTAGTTATCGCTTTATCAGCATTAACGATGATTATTCCAAGTGTGTTCGATATTTGGAGCAGTGATGTCGCAATCTATAGAGGGATTGTTGTCTTAGTCGTTGGATCCCCATGTGCACTGGTTGCCTCGGTATCACCAGCTGTATTATCATCTTTATCAAATGCCTCAAGAAAAGGGATTTTGATTAAAGGTGGAAAACACTTAGAAAAACTAGCGGAAATCGATTCTGTCTTGCTTGATAAGACCGGAACCATCACTGAAGGTAGACCACAAGTATCTGAAATCTATTGCACAGAGTCAGACAAATCTACTTTATGTGATGTTGTATATACCTTAGAAAAACAATCTACACACCCATTAGCAGGTGCGGTCGTAACTTATTTAAACGGATCGAAAGACTTAGCCATTAAGACCACAGAAATTCCTGGTAAGGGAATTGAAGCAAAATACAATAATCATTTATGGCAAGTAGGTAGATTCGATGTGGCAATATCAGAAGACTTAAGAATGAGAATTGATGCTGCCCATAAGGATGGATATACAACTGTTTTCGTATCTAAAGACCAAACGCTTATTGGATTTATTTCTTTAATTGATAAGATCAGACCTAATGTTAAAGAATCCATTGGTGAACTTATTGATTTAGGGGTTAGACCGATTTTGCTAACAGGGGATAATCGCTATACAGCAGCAAATATCGCCAAAGAAGCTGGCATTAAGTATGTCTTAAGTGAGCTTCTTCCAGAAGACAAATTGAAACATGTTGAATCAATGAAAAAGAGCAATAAAACGGTAATGATGGTTGGTGATGGCATCAACGATGCGCCTGCGCTGGCAAGTGCAGATGTTGGGGTTGCAATGGGTTCTGGCACAGACGTTTCACTAGAAACTGCGGATGTTGTATTCATGAATAATAAGATAGAAAACATCGTAATCTCGATTAAGCTAGCTAGACGAATGAAGGTTATCGCAAGACAAAATATGTTCTTCTCGATTACGGTAATTGCACTATTATTGATCTCGAACGTGTTCGGATTAATCAAGTTACCTCTAGGGGTTGTTGCCCATGAGGGATCAACTATTCTCGTTATTTTAAACAGTTTAAGATTATTAAGAAAGTAGGGTTATTATGTTAGAAGTAGGGATGAAACCAAAGGATTTCCAGTTGAAGGATGCTTATGGTAAAACACATAAATTAAGTGATTATTTAGGAAAGAAAGTTGTTTTATACTTTTATCCAAAAGACAATACGCCTGGGTGTACAACCCAGGCTTGTAGTTTTAGAGACATCTATCAAGAACTTACCAATGAGAAAGTAGTCTTGTTAGGAATTAGCACGGATGATGCGATGAGTCATAAGAATTTTATAGAATCTTATAATCTTCCATTTGTTCTATTAAGTGACCCGGATCATGAAGTCTCATCTTATTTTGGTTCATATGGCGAAAAAAACCTATACGGCAAAATTACGATTGGAATGAAGCGTAGCACATTTATTTTGAACGAAGAAGGCGTCATCGAAAAAGTTTTCAAGAAGGCAAGTGCAAAAACAAATGCTAGTGCGGTTTTGACCTTTATTAAAGGGTAGATTAGAAAGTTTTTAATATACTAAAATATTCACATTTCGCGCTTTTATGAGGTTGCATAAATATTTGTTTTAAGTTATAATCTCATTGCGGGTTATTCTAAAAGAATAAGCAAAAGGAGGATAAAAATGGCTGATAAAAAAGTTATCAAGTCAATGGACGGCGCTGAAGCTGCATCGTATGTAGCGTATGCGTTGACCGAAGTAGCGGGTATCTATCCAATTACACCATCTACACCAATTGGTCAAAACGTTGACTTATGGGCTTCTCAAGGTAAGAAGAATATCTTTGGTATGCCAGTTAAAGTCGTTGAAATGCAAAGTGAAGCCGGAGCTGCCGGAACTGTTCACGGGTCATTACAAACTGGGTTACTAACCACATCTTTTACGGCATCACAAGGTCTCTTACTTAAACTGCCAAACATGTATAAGATCGCTGGTCAATTATTGCCAGGGGTTATCCATGTCGCTGCACGTTCAATCGCAGCACAAGCACTATCTATCTTTGGTGACCACCAAGACGTGATGGCTGCAAGACAAACAGGGTGGGCTTTACTAGCTTCAAACTCTGTACAAGAAGTAATGGATTTAGGTGGAATTGCACACTTAGCTGCAATTAAAGGTTCAGTACCGTTCTTACATTTCTTTGACGGGTTTAGAACTTCACACGAAGTTAATACAGTTGAAGTTATTGACTATAGTGTATTCGATCGTCTTTTAGACAGAGAAGCATTAAAGAAATTTAGAGCTGGTGCATTAAACCCTGCACACCCTAAGACACGTGGTACGGCACAAAATGATGACGTATATTTCCAAACACGTACGTTACAAGCATCAAAGTATGCTGCTATTCCTGACATTGTCAATGAATACATGCAAGAAATATCTAAAGTAACAGGTCGTCCTTATGCACCATTCAATTACTATGGTGATCCAGAAGCAACGGATGTAATCGTAGCAATGGGTTCAGTAGTTGAAACTGCTAAAGAAACCATCGACTTCTTAACTCGTCAAGGTAAAAAAGTTGGTATGGTATCTGTTCATCTATTTAGACCATTCTCAGAAAAATACTTCTTTGCAGCAATGCCAAAGAGTGTTAAGAGAATCGCAGTTCTTGATAGAACAATCGAACCAGGCAGCACAGGCGAACCATTATACCTAGATGTTAAATCTATGTTCTATGGCAGAGATCATCAACCTACCATCATCGGTGGTATCTATGGATTATCTTCTAAGGATACAACTCCTAACATGGTAAATGCAGTGTTCAAAAACCTTGCTGGCGAACAAAAAGACCACTTCACAGTTGGTATCAATGATGACGTTACTCACACATCCATTGACTACTCTGAAAATGTCGACGTAACAGACAAAGAAACTACTGAGTTATTATTCTTCGGATTAGGTTCTGACGGTACCGTTGGGGCTTCTAAGAATATCGTTAAAATCATCGGGGACAACACAAGCTTAAACTCACAAGCCTATGCAGCTTATGACTCTAAAAAAGCGGGTGGGGTTACACGTATGCACTTACGTTTCAGTCCACATGTAATCAAATCTACTTACTTAGTTAATAATCCACATTTCGTATCTTGTTCAGCTGATACATACTTACAAAAATACGATATGGTTAAAGGATTACGTCAAGGCGGTAAATTCTTATTAAATACACAAGTAGGCAAAGATGAAATTGAAGCCTTCTTGCCAAATAAAGTAAAACGTCAATTAGCACAAAAGAATGCTAAATTCTATATCATCAACGCTGTAGACTTAGCTTATGAAATTGGATTAGGAAGAAGAACTAATACAATCATGCAAAGTGCGCAATTACGTTTACTAGATCACATCATGCCATTTGCAAAAGCAGAAGAACTTATGAAGAAATATGCTGAAAAATCTTACGGACGTAAGGGTGAAGCAATTCTTCAAATGAACTACGCTGCGATTGAAGCTGGATACAAACACTTAGTTGAAGTAGAAGTTAAGCCTGAATGGGCATTCTTAGAAGACGAAGTGGTTGAGGCTCAAGACCGTCCATCATTCGTTAAGAATATCGCTGATATCGTTAACGCCATTGAAGGGGATTCACTTCCAGTTTCAGCATTCTTAGGTTATGAAGATGGTCATATGGATAACGGTTCTGCCGCTTATGAAAAACGTGGTATTGCAAACTTCATTCCAGGTTGGAGAGAAGAAAACTGTATTCAATGTAACCAATGCGTATTCGCATGTCCACATGCTGTTATCCGCGCATTCTTAGCAACTGAAGAAGAAGTAGCAAACGCTCCTGAAGGTGCTAAGTTCTTACAAGCTAAAGGTAAAGGCCTTGACCAATACAAATACACCATCCAAGTTTCAACACTTGATTGTACAGAATGTGGTGTGTGCGTTGAGGTTTGTCCAGCACCTGGTAAAGCTTTATTCATGACACCAATCGGACCAGAATTAAGTGCTGGTTCACAACAAATCGCTGACTACTTCTTCAATGAAGTAACATATAAGAATATTGGTAATGATAACGTCAAGAACGTTAACTTCAATAAACCATTATTCGAATTCTCTGGCGCATGTGCTGGTTGCGGTGAAACACCTTACATTAAAGCGATTACCCAATTATTTGGGGAACGTATGATCTTAGCGAATGCTACAGGTTGTACATCGATTTATGGTGCATCATTCCCTGCTACACCATACACAACACTTCCAAATGGTAGAGGTCCAGCTTGGGCTAACTCACTATTCGAAGATAACGCTGAATTCGGTTTCGGTATGAGAATTGCATACGAAACGATGAGAGATAGAATCCACAACCTATTTGTTAACCATTTAAGCGAAATGCCTGAATCATTAAAGGAATTAGCATCAAGCTGGTTAGAAAATAGAGCATCTGGTGAAATCACTCAAGCGCTTGCTCCAAAACTTGAAGCTGAACTAGAAAAAGTTAATGCACCTTATGCTAAGGAATTACTAGAACTTAAAGATTACTTTGTTCGTGTGAGCCAATGGATCATGGGTGGAGACGGTTGGGCTTATGACATCGGTTATGGTGGTATCGACCACGTTATCGCTAATAACGAAGATGTTAACATCCTAATTCTAGACACTGAAGTATACTCTAACACTGGTGGTCAATCTTCTAAATCTGCACCAAGTGCTGCAATTGCAAAATTCGCTGCATCCGGTAAGAAGACTAAGAAGAAAGACTTAGCTGCTATCGCTATGAGCTACGGTCACGTTTACGTTGCCCAAATCTCTCACGGTGCATCACCAGCTCAAGTTATCAAGACTTTAAAAGAAGCTGAATCATACAATGGTCCATCTCTGGTTATTGCTTACTCACCATGTATTGAACATGGTATCAAGGGTGGCTTAACTCAATCTGCATCTCAAGCTAAACTTGCTACAGAATGCGGATACTGGCCAACATTCAGATATGACCCAAGACTAATTGAGCAAGGTAAGAATCCATTCCAAATCGATTCTAAGCCACCAGTCTGGGACAAGTATCAAGACTACTTATTATCTGAATCACGTTATGCACAGTTATCACAAATCAATCCAGATCATGCAGAAGAATTGTTAAATCAAAACTTAAATGATGCCAAGAACCGTTGGGCAATGTATCAACGTTACAAAGCAATGGATTATTCAAAAGCTGAATAACAATTAGAAAATAACTAAAGACTTAATGACCAATCGGTTGTTAAGTCTTTTTTATATTATATACGCGCTACGCGTACGCGTACGTGCGCGCGCGTGAAATCGTGAAATACTAAAATCTTCTGTACGCCATATTCGGTTACAATACAATGTAGTGATTTAACACGATAATAATGCGATTTTATCAATCCTAAAGACGAAAACATCAAAAAAACAAAAAAAGAGCAAATAAATGTAAAGAAAATGTACACTAATGCTTGAAATCGCATATGAATTGTGATAAATTAGTAATAATACAAAATGGAAAGGGGTTTTTATCGTGGGAAAAGTATCAAGAGATAAGCAAAAACATATCTACTTTATTGTTTTGTATCTAGTAATCTGCCTTTTACCAACAATCTTCACTTTGTTTTATCAAGGTAGAGAGTTTGTAGATTTAGGGTTGTTAATTACTACGATTCTTATTGTCATATTTGTGTTGCCAATAAGAAAACAGATTCTTGGATTAACAAGGAAGTAAAGGGATTTATCAAGTTGTTGTCATTAAAAATCACAAGTAACTAATTGAATACGCTTTCATAATGCGAGTTCTATGTATCTTTGATTTTTTTGATATAATAGTAAAAAAAGGAGAGAGAGAAATGAAAAAAATAGTAACGGTATTTGCATTCGTTCTACTTGCACTAGCATTAGTTGCATGTAAAAAAGAAGTTAAGAACGAAGCTCCAGTAATCTCTGGAGTACAAAATATGGACCATATTAAGGGCACTCCATTTGATCCACTAGCTACAGTTCAAGCTACGGACAAAGAAGATGGTCCCCTAACTTCAGCAATTGTTGTTGATAACAAAGTTGACGTTAACGTTAACGGTACTTATGATGTTACATATTCTGTCAAAGACTCTAAAGGGTTAGAAACAGTAGTAACAATTAAAGTAACAGTATATACACCAAATGGTGCACCAACAATTAGCGGTGTTACAAGCCATGTATTAGGATTAGGTGAATCATTTGATCCAAAAGCTGGTGTAACTGCTAAAGACAATGAAGATGGTGTTTTAACATCTGCAATCACTACAAAGGGTTCAGTTGACACATCTAAAGTTGGTAGATACCAAATCGTTTATAGCGTAAAAGACAGCGCAGGCGCTGAAGGTTATGCCTTATCAAACATTTTAGTCGTTGCAGACAAGAATGCTTTATATGATGGCGTGTTAAACCTTAAGTTCGCTTCAAGTAACGTTAAGAATGAATTCTTCGCAGCAGCTGAAAGATACTTACTTGACAACATGATTGGTGGTATTCCATTCTATGTAGCAAGCTCATTCAGTATGTTTGCACAACGTGTAACATTACCAGTAGCATCATTTATTCCTTCTTATGGTTGGGGTACTAGATATGCTGACCTTACAGCTGATGACTCAGAAGTCAAAGGTGTAGAAGGTGAATTCGGTAAAGCAGGTGAATATACATACCGCGCTTGGGATACACAAACATTCTCAACATTAAACTACTGGACATATGATGACTCAGTATCTGCAGACTACATTGGCTACATTACTGGTTCATTCTACCGTCAAGTATTAAATGATGCTAAGAATGGTTGGGAATGGGCTCCAGACCTAGCTGCTCAAAAACCACAAGCTGTTGGACCAACAGTTGAAGTAGTTAATGGCAAGACTTCTTCTAAAACTTGGAGAGTAGTTTTAAGAGACGATCTTGAATGGGCATTCAACAAGGATATGGTTACAACAGGTTATGACATGGTACTAGATGCTAATGACTATATCTGGACATTCCGTGAAGCATTAAATAGAAACTTATTCCGTGCAATCTCTGGTGGTGGTGACTTCGTATCTGAAATTCAAGGTGCAGAAGCATACGCTAAGAAAGCACAAGAAATCTATGGTGGAGAAGCAACTCCAACCGCAGCACAACTTGCAGAACTTGACACATTATGGGCAAACGTTGGTCTTAAGATGGTCGATGATTTAACTTTAGAGTTCACTACTAAGAACGCTAAGGGCGAATTCGATGCTTACTACCTATTAGGTTGGCCAGCAATGCAACAAGATTTATATGAAAGTTTATCAAACAAAGCTGACTATGGTAAAGACCACCTACACATCGCGTCAAGTGGTGAATACATCATGGACACATTTGAACCTTCTAAACTTACTACATACGTTAAGAACGCTAAATATCCACACGCAGAAGAAACAATGTGGACTGGATATGACATCATCATTTATGAATCTGCAGAAGTTGCATTCACAGCATTCCTAGATGGTAAACTAGAATCAAGCTCAGTTCCAAATGCACGTATCTCTGAGTTTATTTCTGACCCAAGAGTTAGACAAACTCCAGATGCAACAACTTGGAGATTGAACATTAACGGTCTACAAACTGTTGATAGACAACAAGCACAATTCCCAGGATCTAAGTTCGTACCAGAACCAATCCTAGGCTACACAGATTTTAGAAAAGCTTTATACTATATTATGGATAGACAAGACTTACAACAAAACTGGGTTCCAACATCTGGTATTGGTACAACATTCTTCTCAAATCTATATTATGTAGACCCTGAATCAGGTGTTCCATACAGAGACTCTGAACAAGGTAAGGCAATTTTCGAAGATTACGCTGGCGAAACATGGGGTTATAATAAAGGCCTTGCATTATCTTATTTAAGAAGTGCAGTTTCACAAGGTATTGCTGATGGTCACTACAAGAAGGGTACTGCTCAAAAGTATGAAGAAATTACTTTAGACGTACGTTTCATGAACATTACACAATCAGATGCTACTAAAGTTAGAGGCGACTTTGTTAAACAAAGCTTCGAAGCTTTAGTTGATAACGTTAACTATGTTAAGATCAATGTTAATATCGTTGATACACCATTCCCTAACATCTATTATGACTATATGATGAAGGGTGAATTCGATATCGCAATCGGTGGTATCTCAGGTTCTGAGTTAAACGCATCTTCATTCCTAGACGTGTTCTCATCAGATAACCGTGGTGGATTCACAATTAACTGGGGCTTTGACACATCATTACCTGAAATCTCAGTTACTTGGGATCATGACAATGACGTTAATACACCAGAAATCACAAAAGTATTCTCATACGATGCTATTTCAACAGCTCTAAACGGTAAAGCAACAATCGTCGATGGCGATGACGTTCCACCAGTATTAGACGAAGGCGAATATGAAAGCTGGACAAAAGTTATGGATGAAGTTGAAGATTTCTTCGACAGATATTCATATCCAGAATTTGAAGGCACTGGCTTCGAAATCATTGAAGAAGCTGGCGTTAACGGGATTTGGATCGTTTTACCAGAAGGCATGACTAAAGCACAAGTTGTAGCTATTTTCACAGAAGCAGGCTGGAAGTATAATGCAGAAAAGGCTGATAGCTGGAGTGCAGAATTTGAATCACCTTCAGGCGCATTCGTAATTTATAGTGAAGACTTAGACACAGAAATTGGTAGAGATACTGTTACAGACGCTTATGGAATCACAATTCCAAAAGACGGAGATACAATCTTACCAGCTATCTTACTTTACTAAGATAAAATTTTAAGTCATAATTAAAAGTAAAGATAATTAAGAACGTAAATCATCCTTTTGTGAAAAAGGATGATTTATTGTTCGATAGCTTAACGTTTTCATCCTAATTGTGTAAAAAAAAGGTTTTGAAAATGATAAGCTTTTTGATATAATACTTGATATCAATAAAATTGAAATAGATAGGAGTTATATATATGTTAAGGTATTTCTTAATGCGTTTGTTATGGGTGTTTATCATCTTATTTACCATCCTAACAATTACTTTCGTATTCCTAAAACTACAACCTGAATATCCGCCTACAAAGTATGATGAGAAGCGTTCTTGGTTAGTTAAACAATGGAATGATGGTTTTATGACTAGAACCATTATTGACATTGATTATCAACCTACACCAACTTCGCCTAAATTAACTCAAGTTACATTGAAGGAATTACAGGAAAAGTATGTTAAAGATACAGAAAATTATTTTACAATCTACACTGACCAAGAGATTAACAAACCCATCCGAGTTCTTTGGGTTTTTGAGCGTGTACCTATTATTACCCAATACGGAACATGGCTTGAAAATGTTATCACAAAATTTGATTGGGGGACATCTACTAGGGTTCAAGTAAATGCGCCTGCCACTGAAGTATTGAATAGAACATTTAAATACACCATCGGTGTTAACCTCGCAGTTTTATTATTACAAATTCCTTTTGGGCTTCTAATTGGTGCAACCGCAGCAATTAAGAAGGATAAGTTATTCGATAACTTAACATCCATAATCATCATGGTATTTATTTCCTTACCTTCATTCGTAGTTATTATGCTACTGATGAAATGGTTTGGATCTGACTTATCCTGGTTGCCATATCAATGGCCATCCGAGCAGATGCCTCTGCAGACGAGGATACTAGGGTATGTTATTCCTGTTGCCAGCTTATCACTTGGTGGTATCGCTGGACTATCAAGACGTGTACGTGCTGAACTTAGTGAAGGGTTGACTCAAGACTTCGTTTTATTAGCGAGAACAAAAGGGTTATCCAAACGCCAAGCTATTTACAGACATGCGCTTAGAATCTCTCTAACACCAATTCTTCCAGGGTTAATATTTAGTTTTGTTGGATTATTAGGTGGTGCAGGTATTACTGAGCAAGTTTATGGTATTCCAGGTGCTGGTCGTTTATTTATCCAGGCAAGCATCAAAGGGACACCTGACTATAACATCATTATGTATGATACTGCTTTCTTCGGATTTATTGGACTATTTACAAGTATCTTAATTGATATGTCTTATGGTTTAATTGATCCTAGAATCAAAATGGGGGCAAAAAATGGATAATAAACAAATAGACAAGAAATTATTTAAGTTCGTCAAAGTCGATGAGAAAATATTTGACACTAAGTTCGAAGGTAAACCACGTTCGTTTTTAGCTGACGCCTTAATCCGTTTCACTAAAAACAAAGTTAATATTGTCGCAACTACAATCGTATTGATGGTTGTGTTGTTATCTGTGTTCGTTCCAATTTTGACAGTTAAAGACTACACTTCAGAAAATAGTGTCAACACTAAATTTTTACCTCCGCGTATTCCATTTTTAGAAAAACTTGGTATTTTCGATGGAACCATTGAGGTCAATGAGTATGAAGCAGATTTAACTAAATATGAGCTAATTAATCCAGCATTAGGTGATGTTGATGGTAATAGACTATACTATCCAAAGTATGATGTCTATAATACTTTCTCACCTGAGTTCATCAAAAAAGGCACACTGGTTAATAGCACCATTATTGGTGGAGACAGTAAACCTAACTATATTGGTGGGACTAATGATATAGTTCTATCTAAGAGAGATGCACATATCGTAGTGGAAAAGGTTCAATCAGGATATTCTAATGCGAGTATCACGATTGATATTGAAAGCATTACGGAAAATGCTACATTAGAAATTTTAGTTAAGCCAGCGGGATTAAAAAGTCTATTGCCTGAAGGTATGACAGATAAAGATCCTGAAAGCTTAGATTACTATATACCTGTCGGATCAATCACAGAAGCTGGCAGTCACACTTTTACAACCGCTACAGTTGGTGGTGGAAGCCTTGCGCTGGTGTTTAGAAGCCAAGAAGAAGGTAAACCAAGAGTGTCAATTAACTCAGTATCAGTAGATTTAGCTGCTTCAGAGGATTTATACTATTCTGGTTTTGAACTATCCGAATGGTTATCAACTTCAATGAATGGGTTTGGTGGTACATGGTTGAGAGCTAACGCACTTTATACAGTTGCTTCATTCACATACTACAAATATAACGATATCTTCGCTAACAGACCCTCTAACTTAGATAATGAATCTTATGATGCTTTACTAGCTTCAACACCTGGTATGGCTGAATCTATTATTTATAACGATCCAAATGACCACAGTAAAGGTTGGAAATTTGGTGAAGAGGGTGAGTTTCCTCTCATTGAAGTTATTTCAATTTCAAATAAGCAAGTTGGTGCAGATGGTAAAGAGTACTTTACTTATCGTGTACTTAACAACGGGCTATTAGATGCAGGTTATGAAACACTTCCTTACTTCATTTTCGGTACTGACAGTAAAGGTAGAGACTTATTTGCATCCGTTTGGTTATCATTAAGAACCTCCTTGATACTAGGGGTTATTGTTGCAGTGATTAACATCGTTATTGGTGTAGTTTGGGGATCAATTTCCGGTTACTTCGGTGGCGGAATCGACTTTGGTATGGAAAGATTTGTCGAAGTATTAAGTTCCTTCCCAGGGTTAACCGTATTAACCATCCTATATCTTAAGTTTGGAGCCGGTTTCGGTCTACTGTTAATCTATCTCACCTACTCGGGTTGGATAGGCGTAGCTGGGCTAACACGAATCCAATTTTACCGATATAGAGGTAGAGAATATGTTCTTGCATCTAGGACACTTGGTGCTGGACATGGTCGATTAATCTTCAAGCATATCTTACCTAATGGTATTGGATATATTATTACATCCGTAATTCTGTCAATTCCTGCCATGATTATTACAGAAGCATCCCTATCATTCTTAGGCTTCGGTCTTGGTGAAGGGGCAGTACTAGATTTCGGTCTATTTAAGCTAAGTGGGTTATCACTAGGGGTTATTCTATACTTCGGTGAACAAAACATGACCGCTCCAGGTAGATTCTATCTTGTATTGATTCCTGCGATTGTAATCATCATTATTATGATTGCATTCAACTTATTCGGTAACGCATTAAGAGATGCAATGAATCCTTCGTTAAGGGGGCAAGAATAATGTCTAAAAAAGAAGTAGTAGTACAAGTTAAAGACTTAGAAGTATCCTTTCGTACTAACCAAGGTTTCGTAAGAGCCGTACGTGGGGTATCCTTCGACTTATATAGAGGCGAAACCCTTGCAATCGTTGGGGAATCAGGTAGTGGTAAATCTGTTACATCTCGTTCAATCATGGGTATCCTTGCAGGTAATGCCGTGGTTAATGCCGGACAAATCATTTATCAAAATCAAGACTTAATCAAGATTAGTGAAGATGATTTCCACAAGATCAGAGGTAACAAGATTGGAATGATCTTCCAAGACCCAACCTCAGCACTTAACCCAATCATGCGTGTTGGTAAGCAAATCACTGAAGCGATGATTCTTAACGGTAATCGTCGTCAAGATAAGATTAAAGCACTATATCATAACGAAGAGGTTGAAATCATCAACATTAACATTCGTAAGGATGACATTATTGCGGACGAAACCCTTTCTAAGGAAGAAAAGAGTGCAAAACTAGAAGCAATCAAACAAGAACTTGTTGTTGCTAAAGAAGCTTTCAAAGCACAAAAACGTAAAGCCACTCAAGAGGTAAATGCTGAGTACAAGCTAATTACTGAAAAGTATAAGAAGGAAGTCGATGAATATAAAGAAGCCTTCAAAGCTTATAGCAAAGCTAATAAAGAGAAATATGCAAAGATTAAGCCTGAATTCAAATCTAAAGTTGAGCAAATGAAGCTTGATTTCAAAAAAGATTTAAGCAAATTCAAGAAAAACAGTTCAGCGAAAACCTTAAAATTCAAGCTTGAAATCAAACAAATGAAGAATGATTTCAAAGGCAGAGTCGAATCATTACGTAAAGACATGTTTAAAGTTGGATCAGATGCAGAAGTTCGTTCAATGTTCAGTTCATTGAAATATTATTTCTCTAAGAGACGTGAAATGAAGGACTTATACCGAAGAAACTTCAAAGTGACTAAGACTGAAGCACGTTTAGAAGCTTACAAGATTATGTCTGAAGTAGGTATTGCAGAACCTGAAAAGAGATTTAAGATGTATCCATTCCAGTTCTCTGGTGGTATGAAACAACGTATCGTTATTGCGATTGCATTGATGGCACAACCAGAAGTATTGATTTGTGATGAGCCTACAACTGCTCTAGACGTTACAATACAAGCTCAAATTCTAGATTTGATCAAACGAATTAAGAAAGACAGAAACCTAAGCGTAATTTTCATTACACATAACCTTGGGGTTGTTGCGAACGTTGCCGATAGAGTTGCAGTTATGTATGCTGGTAAAGTCGTAGAATATGGCACACTAGATGATGTATTCTATAATCCAAAACATCCATATACTTGGGCTTTAATGAGCTCAATGCCTGATATTAACAGTAAAGAAAAACTTCAAACCATCTCGGGAACACCACCAAACATGTTATTCCCACCTAAGGGTGATGCATTTGCACAAAGAAATCCTTATGCGATGGCAATTGATTTTGAAGAACAACCACCACTATTCAAGGTTTCAGAAGAACACTATGCAGCAACTTGGTTATTACACCCAGATGCACCAAAAGTTGAACTTCCAGAAATCATTAAAGAACGTATTACGTTCATGAAGAGTGAAGCAATTAAACTGAGAGGTGAAAAACATGGAAAATGATGTAATCTTAAAAGTTGATAACCTCAAACAACACTTTAAAACCGGTACTGGTAAATACAAAATCTATAACAAGGCTGTTGATGGCGTTTCATTCGAAGTAAGAAGAGGCGAAGTATTCAGTTTAGTTGGAGAATCTGGTTGTGGTAAAACAACAACTGGTAGAACCATTATCAAAATCTATAAACCTACTGATGGTGAAGTTCACTTACTTGGTAAGAGAATCGTCGCTGGTACAAGAGGGTTAGTCAAAGAAAAAAACAGACTTGGTTTTACGTATCAAGAAAAAATCAAATTAGTTCAAGTGGACAATTCACTATCTAATGAACAAAAAGCGGAACGTATTGCTGAGCTCAAAGAAGAAAAGAAACAACGTAGAAGAGAAATCGTTGCGGAAATCAAAGCTCGTAAACGTGATCACAAATCTAAGTACAGACCAAGTAAAGAATCTATCGAACAAGTTAAGGTAGAATCTAAAGAAAAAATTGAAGTATTGCGCAAAGAAATTCAAAAAGCACAAGATGATTTCCTAAAGTTTAAAGCAACTGCTTTCCAACAAACAGATGCCCTTCCAAAGAGCACTTCTGATAAGGAAAGACATGAGATTCATGCAGAAGAACTTGAAGTATATCGTAAAGTACGTTCTGATAAGAATAAGAAAGTCAAAGCTATGGAAGATGAAATCGTCAGATTATCACTTGCACATAAGTTCTATAAGAGACCATTATTGAACCGTATGCAAATGATTTTCCAAGATCCAATCGATTCACTTGATCCAAGAATGAGCGTAAAAGACATTATTGCTGAGAGTTTATACATCAACGGTATTCGTAACGATAAAGTGGTTCTAGACAAGGTTTATGAAGTACTTAAACTTGTTGGACTTCAACCAGATCACGCAGACCACTACCCGCATGAATTCTCAGGTGGACAACGCCAACGTATTGGTATCGCACGTGCGATTATTGCTGAACCACAATTAATCATTGCGGATGAACCAATTAGCGCGCTAGACGTATCCATTCAAGCCCAAGTCATTAACTTACTAAATGAGTTAAGACATAAACTTGGATTAACAATCCTATTTATTGCTCATGACTTATCTGTAGTTAAGTTCTTAAGTGATAGAATTGCGATTATGTACTTCGGTAAAATCGTAGAAATGGGTAGCAAAGAACGCGTGTTTAACAACCCAGTTCACCCATATACACTATCCTTAATTTCAGCGATTCCAATGCCAGACCCTGAGTTCGAAAGACTCCGTGGTGAAAACGTTAAGTATGATCCAAGAGTTCATGATTATAGCGTGGATCTACCAACTATGCGTGAAATTGAACCAGATCATTTCGTTTATGCAAACGATGCTGAATTTAAAAAATATCAAGCAATTATCGCTAATAAAAAGGCTGAGTAATGAATACTAAACTAAAATCATTGATTGCAGTAGTTTCACTGTTAGCACTGTCTGTTTTGTTTTTAGGAATCGTATATGATTTTAAGTTTACCTTAGCAAATGTGAGTAATTCCTTATTTGTTGTAAACATCATATCATTCGTGGTCAGTTTCATGATTCATACTGGTGCTCTAAGACTTACTCTCGGGGTTACCTATACAACTAAAACAATTTTTAAGCGCGATGAAATGAGAGATAAATACGATGGTTTTAAAGAGTATTATGAAGAGAAGGCACCTAACCAGGCTCGCAATCTGAAATATTTACTCATCATCAATTTGGTATTCATAGCTGCTGCCTTGGTATTAGCAAAGGTTCATTTGGACAATTATACACTACAGTAACATCCTATCTATTTTAATTCGTTACAATAATAACTCCAAATAATAAGTCCCCTTACTTCTCTGTGAAGTAAGGGGATTTTTTTGATGAAAAAAAACATCCAAACGGATGTTTTTACTTATTATAGGATTTGATTCTCAATTGTTTTTACTGCTATCTTATAGTTATAAGAAGGCGAGTATTGCTTACTATAGAGATAATAGGCTTTGTCTGAAACTAGATCTAGGCCGATATTTATTTGACAGAAATGAACATTTTTGACGTAATAGTTAACAATCTCACCAATCATGGAGGTTTCAGACTCTGGGATACCATTAGGATAGGCTTTATAAACCAGTATCTCATAGTATTTAGGCATTTTCTTTTTATCCAGTTGATCTTCGAATTTATGAATCATTTCGTTAATCTCGTTTGAATAAAAATCCATGTTATTATCGAATACAACAACCGTATAGGATAATCGCCAAACCTTTGAACGCTTCCTTGATTCATCTAATACATACTTTGTATAAAATTCAAACTTTGGTGTCTTCGTAAACAACTCATAACCAAGTGTTAATAATCTAGTTCTGTCTTCAACCAGATTGTACTTAAAAGATACTGGGCTATTTTGGAGTTCGATGAGTTTCGCAGTCCTTGCCATGCTGTTATAAGCATAAAGCGTTGTTCTAAATCTAGCCATGACAACGACCAGGACAATCGCAACCAAAAGATTAACAAGCGTTAGATCGTTATAATCTTTAATTTTTGAAGTTGTTAGGTAAAAAATACCTATGAATACTAAAAGTGTGATTACAAATGCAATCAAGTATAACTTGCGTTTCTTTAAGACTGTTTTTGAGTTCAAAATGATCTTTCCTATCTATTGAGTATTTCTAGTAAAGTTGCGGCATCATAGAGTTTGTTTTGTGGAATCTCAAAATCTGGTTTAATGCCGGATTCGTTAATCACATAATTGCCTTCTTTGTCTTTTAATGTGTTAACGTTGTTGCTACTTGTTGTGAAGAATGAACCATCAGGAAGTAGTATTGGTGTAATGGAACTTGCACCACCACCGGATGTTTGACCGATGATCTTTCCAAGTTCATTTTGTTTGAAGATGGTTGCCATTTCGTTAGCGGCTGAGAAGGTTACATAACTAGTTAATAAGAACCACTCGTATTCATCGTAGGCTTCTGTAGTAATATCAACGATTGAAGTTTGATATACGTTAGTATCTCTAGAATAACTGCTAACTTCAAATGGATTATCTGTGATTAAACCAACTACTCTATATAATGCACCCACGTTACCACCAGTGTTGAATGTGATATCTAGACCAATTCTTTCGACTTGTGGGTATAATTCTTTAACTTTCTTGATCATGCTTTCTAAGTATACAGCAGAATCTGATTCAATTAAGCTATTGAAAGATGCAGTAAGTGGCCAAACAGATTGGTATTCAGTAGGCATCTTAGTCGTTAAACCGATGTAGCCTAATTTGTGAGTAGCATCATACCCCAATAATACCATATAATCTTTACCATCGATGTTTTTTGTGTAATAACCATCTTTACGATAATCAGTATAAATATCAGGAGTATATACATGTGTAAACCCATCAGCAACCAATTTAGCGGCATAATCTGCTACAAACGATGCTTTTGCATCATAAAGTAGGGTTTCTGTCTTTAAGTTAAGTTTTTCAGTTTGATTGTACACTAAATATCTACTTGCACTATCATCCGCTGGAAGCGGACTAGCACCAAATACATCTGTGTAAGTTTCTGTAGACCATACGTTAGTTTCTTCAATGTCTGCAGTAACGAATTCATCAAATGAAATCACTGCATTTTTATCATCAAGTAACCAATATTTTGGTCTTAAACTACTATAAGCTGCCCATGAACTGGAAGAATAAACTTTCCATTTTGCTGCAATCACATCGTTAACAGCTGAAAGACCATTCATGTACCAGTCGTTATAGTGTTCACCGTAATTACTTAATGAGTTTGTAGGTGGATTATAAGTCAGTTTTGAGTGATACCCTGAGAAACCAAATGACGTATGAGGTTCATCAAGTTCTAACATTAAGTAGTCTGCAAGTGCTTGAGACACATCATTAGGGTTAGTACTATGGAACTGTGAGTAGTATTTAGCAAGTTCAGTATAGAAATTCTTAATCCCTTTGTATTCCTTCAAACCATAGAAATGTTCTAGGTTAAAGGCAAGCATGTGATAATTATGAGATAATAAGTCAGCTGGAACATCGGTGTTATTTAGTGAAGATCTTCTAATGGTTGAATAGGTTGAATCAGATGAAGATAATGATCCATAAACACCATATAAAGCATCGCCATTAAAATAGACATTGTAGTAACTTGAACCAGCAAATAATTGATTGACTAAATAGTAAGGAGCCAGAACAGCACCATCATGATAAACTAAGTCTAATTGGAATTCGTTTAGATTGTAGATGACGGTTTCTCCTTCAGTTGATTCAGCTTTTTCATGGTCATAAAGGTATTCAATGTTTCTACCATAATTGGTTTCAGTAGAATAGATGTATGCCCAATAGAAAGCAGGATCATTGGTGTGAATAATATTTGACTTTAAATCAAAGATTACGCCTAAATCGTAAGTCTTATCTTCTTCCTCAGAATAGTATTGATAAGATAGGTTTAGGTTTTCTTCAGACTCTGAAACAGTAAACTCTATTTCAGGATCAATGAATCCATCCAATAGGTTTAGGTAATCCATCACTTTTACATAAGGAACGTTTCCGTTATTAGTGTAGAACAGTTCCAACGAACCGTTTGAAACAGAGTATTCCTCAGTTAGGTTAGTAAAATTGAAAGTCTTACTTGTGGCAAGTTCGACATCCATTTGAGACCAGTAAGCACTTAATACCATATTCATGGTTACTGGTGTTGAGAAATCATAAGGTACAGTCTTATCGGTTAGGTACCAATAACGGAATGTATTATTAGCTTTTTCAGGTTCAGTATCTAGGGTTAGAACCTCACCATCTTTGACTTTAACAGTTTCAACAACTGAGCCACCATTTGTGTTGAAACTTACAGTGAAGACCTTGTTTTCTTTGCACGCTGCAACGATAAAAAGGGAAATCACGAGCGAAACAATTAACATCATTTTTTTCAATTTAAACACCTCTTTTATATAAATTATTACTATTATATCATGAAAATCTTTTCTGTCTAGACTTTTATTCAAAATTTCAATTATATAACCAATGTAAGCGTTCATATAGAAAAAAACCACTCTTAACGAGTGGAAAGGAATAAAAAAAAGGGAGTCACCGTTCTCAGATGTTTTACTTTTGAGGATGGCGTTTCAAAAATAAAACATCATGATGCGTGGTGTAACGCTTAGGTATTTTTTTTGGGAGAAAAAATACGTAAATGGTCAATGAATAAATAATAAAAAGGTAATTCACATTGACATTCATATTATAACTAATATCTACTTGAGAATAAAATGAAAATGCTTTTATACTTTAGTGTAAACGATTACCACATTTTTACACATAATTCTATTCAAAGTGTTTTTATAAATATTATTATAAATAGGTCATATTATTAGATATAATAGTCTTAATACGTTATAATACATATGGAAATAAGGAGGACTAATTTATGTCAACATTATCAATTAATAATTTGAAAGTATCTATCGAAGATAAAGAGATCCTGAAAGGTGTCAATCTTGTCGTTAAAAGTGGAGAAGTTCATGCCATTATGGGACCAAACGGAACTGGTAAATCCACACTTGCAAGTGCACTTATGGGGCATCCAAAATACGAAGTAACCGAAGGGGAAGTCACACTAGATGGCGAAAACCTATTAGAATTGGAAGTCGATGAACGTGCTAGAGCAGGTATTTTCTTAGCAATGCAATACCCAGCTGAAGTGCCTGGTGTCACTAACAGTGACTTTATGCGTTCAGCACTTAAAGCGGTTAATGATGGTGTTCAAACACCTTTATTCGAATTCATTGGAAAATATGAAAGAGCAGCTAAAGAACTAAAGATGCGCGAAGACTTACCACACAGATATTTAAACGAAGGTTTCTCTGGTGGCGAAAAGAAACGTAATGAAATTCTTCAACTTAAGATGTTAAAACCTAAATTTGCAGTATTAGATGAAATCGACTCAGGCTTAGATATTGACGCCTTAAAGATTGTTGGTGAAAACGTTAATTCCATGGTAAATGAAAACTTCGGTTGTATTTTAATTACACACTACCAAAGAATTTTAGACCATATTAAACCAACTAATGTTCACATCATGATCGATGGTAAAATCGTTTTAAGTGGTGGACAAGAATTAATCGAAAAGATTGACCAAAATGGGTATGAATGGGTAAAAGAAGAATTAGGCATTGATTTTGTAGAAACGGTTGAAGCCTAATGAATCAAGTTGTTATTAAAGACCATGCCATTTTAGGAGACCTACCTAAAGGCATCTCATTTAGCGAACAAACGCTAACAATAGCAAAAAAATCCTATTTTGAAGACCCTATTAAAATTACCCTTAGAGATGATAACAACGAATCTTTAGAAATCGTTGTTGAAGAATCAAGCGAAGTAAAAATCATCCTTGAAATCGCAAGTGAAGATTTAGATTTAAATTCATATGAAATTAAACTCACCGCTAAGCAAAACTCAAAAGTTAACTATTTATTGGTTTGTGATTTAGCAAGTAAAGATGCGAAGATTCACCATTATTTTGTTGCTGAAAGAGATGCACAAATGGACCTTATTGGTGGATTTGTAAGTAATATTCTTAATGCAAAAATGAATGCAAAACTCGTTGGAGAAGGTGCGAACGTTGAATTAAGAGCGGTTGCCATTAGCTCCACAGATCATAAACAAGTTATTGATATTGAAATCATTCATGCTGCACCGAACTCAAGAGGCACTATGCATAACATCGCCATTGCCAATAAGAATGGTAAGGTTGTTTTAAATGGTGTTGAAAAGATTCTAAAAGGCATGAAGAATGCAGATGCTTATCAAAGCTTAAAAGGCATTATTGCATCAGACGATGCAATTATTGAAGTTAACCCTATTTTATTAATCGATGAATATGACGTAAAAGCAGGACATGGGGCAACGATTGGTAAACTGGATGAAAATAGCCTTTATTACTTAATGTCTAGAGGGCTAAACAGAAAAGATGCTGAGCGTCTAATGATTAATGGATTCCTAAATCCAATCATCAGTGAAATTGATGATGAACCATTGAAAGAACGTTTCGTTGAGTTAGTAAACCAACGTTTGTAATATGTTAGATGTAAAGAAAATACGTCAAGATTTCCCCATATACGAAACTAATCAAGACCTAGTCTACTTGGATACAGCTGCATCAAGCTTAAAACCTAAACAAGTCATTGATGTTGTGGATCACTATTACTCAAAACTGGGTGTCAATGTTCATAGAGGGGTTTATGGCCTTTCTTATGAAGCCACAGACTTATATGAATCAGCACGTCACATGGTTGCTAAATTCCTCAATGCTAAATTTGAAGAAATTGTATTCACACGCGGCACAACGGCTTCTTTAAACCTAGTCGCATCTAGCTATTTGGACAAAATGACCGAAGAAGATGAGATCATTACAAGTGAATTAGAACACCATTCTAGTATGCTTCCATGGCTTCATGTATCTAAGATAACCAAAGCTAAACTAAAGTATGTTGAGTTAGACACTGAAGGAAGAATCACAGTTGAGGCTTTCAAAAAAGTATTATCTGATAAAACAAAAGTGGTTGCATTAACCTATGTTTCTAATGTGATGGGTTATATTACCCCAATCAAAGAAATCATCGACTTAGCACATCAAAAAGGTGCCATTGTGGTCGTTGATGCTGCACAAGCAGCCCCGCATATGAAAATAGATGTAACGGCTTTAAATGCCGATTTCCTTGCCTTCTCTGGACACAAGCTTTGTGGACCAACAGGGATCGGTGTACTCTATGGAAAAAGACACCTGTTAAATCAAATGGATCCAATTGAATTTGGTGGAGATATGAGCCAGACAGTGGATAAGTTTGAAGCAACATGGAAAGATGCTCCCTACAGATTTGAAGCAGGGACGCCAATCATTAGTGGTGCGATTGGATTAGCTAGAGCGCTTGATTACATAACCAGTATTGGGTTTGATGCCATTCATGAACATGTTAAAACTTTACATGACTATGCAATTCTTAAACTAGAAGCTGTTGAAGGCATAGAGATTTACAATAAAACCGCAGAAACTGGAATTGTTACGTTTAACGTAGTTGACGTTCATCCACACGATGCGGCAAGCATATTTGACAAAAATAAAGTGTGTATTCGAGCTGGGCATCATTGTGCGCAACCTATTACAAAATGGTTAAAACAAATCGCCACGCTAAGAGCAACATTTTATATATATAATACGAAAGAAGATGTCGATGTATTTGTCGATAGCGTCAAAGAAGCTGTTCGTTTCTTTGGAGCCTTTTAAAGGAGATACTCATGAATAATTTAGAACATTTATACCGTCAAGTCATTATGGATCACTACAAGAACCCAGCCAATAAAGGGCTAGTTACAGATCCTACCTACTTCACGGTTCATATGCACAACCCAAGCTGTGGCGATGACATGACAGTCCAACTCAAAGAGGAGAATGGGCACATCAAAGACATTAAGCACCAGGGAACTGGGTGTAGTATATGTTGTTCAAGCGCTAGCGTAATGAGTCTAACCTTAATGAACAAAACCAAAACAGAAGCATTGAATACCATTCAAGCTTACTATAACATGCTTACCAATGAACCTTATGATACAAACGTATTATTTGGAGATGCAATTGCTTACCATGGTGTCGCACAATTTCCTGCAAGAATCAAGTGCGCAACACTCGCTTGGAAAGCAATTGAACAAGCATTACTATCCAATAAGGAGGATCAATAATGGATGACAACAAAAAGAAGATAGACGCGATTATTGGCGACTATAAGTTCGGTTTTAAGACAGAAAACACTCCAGTCATCAGAACTGGTAAAGGGCTCACTGAAGACGTTGTTCGCGCAATCAGTGAATACAAAAAAGAACCAGAATGGATGCTTGATTTTAGATTAAAGAGCTATCAGAAGTTCTTAGAAATGAAGAATCCTAAATGGGGACCTGATTTATCTGGAATTGATTTTGATGATTTCACTTATTTCATTCGTGCATCCGAAAAAGCTGAAAACAACTGGGATGATGTACCAAGTGAGATTAAAGATACGTTCGAAAAATTAGGTATTCCTGAAGCGGAACGTAAGTTCTTAGCTGGGGTATCTACACAATTTGAAAGTGAAGTAGTATACCATTCTACAATGGCTGAACTTGAAGCTGAAGGGGTTATCTTCGTAGATACCGATACAGCTTTAAGAGAACATCCTGAATTGGTTAAAAAGTTCTTTGGATCAGTTATCCCATATGCTGATAATAAATACGCAGCCTTAAATAGTGCTGTTTGGAGTGGTGGATCATTCATCTACGTTCCAAAAGGTGTTAAGGTAAAAAAACCGCTACAATCTTATTTCAGAATTAACTCTGAACAAATGGGTCAATTCGAAAGAACACTTATTCTAGTAGATGAAGGCGCATCCGTTAACTACGTTGAAGGCTGTACAGCACCTGTATATACCAAAGACTCTTTACATGCTGCGATTGTTGAAATCGTTGTTATGAAGGGTGGCTATTGCCGTTATACAACCGTTCAAAACTGGGCAAATAACGTTATTAACCTTGTTACAAAACGTGCGTTTGTATATGAAGATGCTCACATGGAATGGATTGATGGTAACATCGGATCTAACGTTAATATGAAATACCCATCTTGCGTACTTTTAGGCGAACGTGCAAAAGGAACTACCATCTCAATTGCATTTGCTGGTAAAGGTCAAAACCAAGATACTGGGGCTAAGATGATTCACGTTGCACCGAACACCACTTCATCGATCATCTCTAAATCTATTTCTAGAGGCGGAGGCACTGTAAACTACCGTGGTAAAGTTGACTTTGGCAAAAAAGCTAAAGGTGCTAAAGCACACGTTGAGTGTGACACCATTATTCTAGATGACTACTCATTCTCAGACACCATTCCTACTAACATTGTTAGAAATAGTGACGTATCGTTAGAACATGAAGCTACAGTTTCTAAGATTTCTGAAGATCAATTATTCTACTTAATGTCACGTGGTTTAACTGAAGAAGAAGCAACCGAAATGATTGTTATGGGCTTCATTGAACCATTCGCGAAAGAATTACCAATGGAATACGCCGTTGAACTTAACCAATTGATTAAGCTTGAAATGGAAGGTTCAATCGGATAATTCCGTAATATTTACGCTGTTTTCTATGAAAAACTTTAAAAAAACCAACATTGTTCATTAAATGTTGGTTTTTTTGCATGATAGAGTGTCTAGGCGGATAATATAACTATAGGTGGAGATAAAGATACAGGTGGAGATTCGAAAGGGGAACCCTTAATCGATTCAATTAGTACTGTAATAAAAGATGTGTTTGACTGATAAAGAAAAAGAGTGGTAGGCCATTTGCCTATCACTCTTTTACGATGTATTCGATTTTGCCTTGATGATTATGATAAGTTATTCTTGCTTTTGCCCCACTAAGGATTGTGAATGTTGGCGCTATATGTCCAAAATCCATATCAAAGATAATTGGTATGTCATAGTTCTTAAACAAGTCATTCACTAGATTGTATTGTGTAATATCAATAATTGGATCGCCGTTTAGTGGTCTTCCAAAAATGATACCTTTCAAATGGTTGAACCAACCAGCTTCTTTGAGTTGCCATAAAGCACGCTTGATCCCAAATACAGTTAAGTCACAAGCTTCTAAAAACCATATGATGCCATCTTTTTGATAGGTTTCATTAAATAAAGAGACCTTATCGTATTTTAAACCAGGGTATAAAGTGAGGATATCTAAACAACCACCGATTAGTCTACCTTCAATGAAGAACTGTTCATCTAATTGATTCGTATTCCAACAAGTCTTATTGACAAGCGTGTAACTTGAAAGTGGATCTTCTGAAACGGCATTCTTATCTTCATAAAGTGGATAGGTTTCTTGGGTTAATCTATTGCCAGTAATGATTTCAAAGGCTTCAATTAATGATTGATCCCATTCTCTCATGCCAAACTCTGTGATGTTTTGTCCATAAATGGATACCGTATCTAACAAGGTATTAATTAGGAAAGTTAGATGAGTATTGTCAGAATAGCCCATCACAAATTTAGGTTTAAATGTTTTTAAGTATTCAAAGTCGATTAGTGGAATCATCTCCATCATCCACTCTCCACCCCCAACACTCCATAAAAATGAGACTTCATCGTCTGTGTATAGGTCCATAAATTGTTTTGCTCTAGCTTCTTTAGGTGAGCTAGCTCCAAATTGATACTCAAATACCGATGAATCAAATTTAAACTTGTATCCCATATCCGTTATTTTTTTGATTGCATGTTCTAGTCTTGTTTTATAGGGTTCAATATTTGCACCAAAGCTGGGTGCGATTAATCCGATTGTATCGCCCTTTTTTAAGAAATTAGGAATTCTCATAGTATCACCAATACTATTATAACATAGGGGCATTACATACTTAAATATTATCTTATTTCTACATTTTAAACCCAGTTGAGTTATAATAGAAATGGAGTGATAAAGATGAGATTATCCTATTTATTAATCAAAGGAATAGACAAAGTTTCAAACGATGATGTCCTAACAATCACAAACCTTTTACAAGATATGATGCCTAGTGCTTCTATAAAGCAGGATGAGGATTTTTTAGTTATTATTCTAGACAGTATACATGAGTATGACTTCAAAGATTTCATTACCACTACGAATGCAGAATTGTTAAGCAATCTTTATCTATATGAGTCTGGTGTTTTTAGCACAGTGGATGAATTAAAGATAGATGTTTCTCATAAGAAGATGGAACTTAAGTTCGATTTAATTTACTCAAGTGAGAAAACGGCCTTTTACACTCGTATGATTGACTATATTGAGGATAAATATAAAAAACAGGTTTTGAAAGAGTTTTATGATAACGAAGAGTTCTTATATTCCTTAAAGATATTTATTGAGAAAAACCAAAATACTAGTGAGGCAGCAAAGTTCTTATATATGCACCGAAATACATTAATCAATCGACTGGATAAGTTTTTTAGAATAACAGGTTATGACTTAAGAAAGTTTGAAGACGCATTAATAATTTACCTACTTGTTAAGGATGTGAAATAATGTATACAAATGCTACTGGTTATAATAAGAGATTGATATCTACTTTTTATATATCTCATTTTATTCGAAGAGAATTGATGTGGATTATTGTGAGTGCTTTAGCGTTATTTGGTATCGGATCTACATTTAGAGAGAAGACATCTCAAGGGATGCTTTATTTAGGTATTGGGTCTATAATCTATTTAGTATTTGTCTTAGTGCTTGCGATAGTATTTCTGAAGATGAATGTAAATAAGAAACTCAAAAATGGGGTCAATCGCCTAAATTATGTGTTTAATGAAACAGATTTCTTAATTTACTGTGTGGTAGACGATCAAGAAGTCAGTCAAAAGGTACCATATAAAGAAATCAAGAAACTGGTTAGGTATAAAAATGTTATCATGTTCTATTATAGTTGGAACCATGCCTTTATCATGGATGCCAATGGATTTACCGTAGGCAATTATGAACAATTAAGGGTACTATTAGAACGCGAAATGAACTAATGTAAACCAAAGAAGTGTGCACATTGTACATTTCTTTTTTTATGGTTATTCGTTATAATGTAAGCGTTGACAACTAAACTATATAAAAGGAGTGATTTTATGGCAACACTAGAACTTAAACACATAGACAAGATTTATCCAAATGGTGTTCAAGCTGTATTTGATTTCAACTTAAGTATTAAAGATAAAGAATTCATCGTATTCGTTGGGCCTTCTGGGTGCGGTAAATCTACGACACTTCGTATGATTGCTGGTCTTGAAGAAATCAGTGCTGGTGAACTTTACATCGATGACGTTTTAGTCAACGATACTGCACCAAAAGACAGAAATATTGCGATGGTTTTCCAATCATACGCATTATACCCACATATGTCAGTATATGACAACATGGCTTTCGGTCTTAAGATCCGTAAAATGCCAAAAGCTGAAATTGACGTAAAAGTTAAAGAAGCAGCTGCAATTCTTGGATTAGTTCCATACCTTGACAGAAAACCTAAAGCTTTATCAGGTGGACAACGTCAACGTGTTGCATTAGGTAGAGCAATCGTTCGTAATGCTAAGGTATTCTTAATGGACGAACCACTATCAAACCTCGATGCTAAACTACGTGTTCAAATGCGTGGGGAATTAATTAAGCTTCACAACAGAATTAATACAACTACAATTTATGTAACCCATGACCAAATCGAAGCGATGACTATGGCGAGCCGTATCGTTGTTATGAAAGATGGATACATTCAACAAGTTGGTGCACCAAAAGAAATCTATGACTATCCTAGCAATATGTTCGTTGCAGGATTCATCGGAACACCTCCAATGAACTTTATCCAAGGTGAAGTTACTAAAGATGGTTACTTCCAAGCTGGTGATCAAAAACTTGAAGTTCCAAAAGGTAAACTTGAAATCATTAAGCAAAATGACTTTTATGGTAAACCAGTTGTTTTAGGTATTAGACCAGAAGATATCCATGATGACAAATTGGTTTTAGAAACTTATCCAAATGCTATATTAAAGATTGAAGTAGACGTTGCTGAATTACTAGGTGCTGAAACAAACATCTATACTCAAGTAAACAATTCTAACATTTGTGCAAGTGTTGATGCCCGCGCTGACATCAAGATTGGCGATAAGCTTGACTTAGCTTTAGACATGAACAAATGCCATTTCTTCAACCCAGAAACTGAATTACGTCTTGTTATCAAAGACAAATAAGAGACTTCGGTCTCTTTTCTTTTTATAAAATGATACTTTTTATTAGGCAAAACAGCGAAGGATCAGTACTCTTTATCGACAATTACATTCAAAAAGCTTCAAAACCATCCATAAGCATTATAAAACTGCTATGTGAAAAAGCATTATGCAGTTATGAATCAAGGGTTACAAGTACTAAAAGCATGTTTAAATTGTATGCTAGAGTGCCGATATACATCCATCAAGAACTTCTTTTATTTCCTACAAAATCACCGAGAACCTATGAGAATATATGGGTGAATTATTGTAGTATTTTTACTTATGAAAAAAGGGGAAATCAGGTGTTGGTATTCTTTAAAAACAATGTCTCAGAAGTCATGGATATCACTTATAAACAATTTAAACAAAACATGTCCGTTTGTCAGAAAATATTTAATTATACTAAACATTTGGAAGATAGTTTATACTTTTAGTGTGATAACATTTTCATGAGATATATTCTAGTAAATGCTATCACTTAGTGATATAATATTGTCGGTTATACATCATTATATTAATTAATGGAGGAAAATATGAACAAAAAAACAGTCAGAGACATTGAAGTTTCTGGAAAAAAAGTATTAATCAGAGTCGATTTTAACGTCCCTATGCAAGACGGAGAAATTACAGATGAAAATCGTATTGTTGAAGCTTTACCTACAATCAAATATATTGTAGATAACGGTGGACGTGCAATTCTATTTTCACACCTTGGACGTGTAGCTAGCGCCGAAGACAAAAAAGATGCAACATTAGCTCCAGTTGCAAAACGTTTACAAGAACTATTGCAAAAAGAAGTTAAGTTTGTACCTGAAACAAGAGGTCAAGTATTAGAAGAAGCTATCGCAAATTTGAAAGATGGCGAAATCTTAATGTTCGAAAACACACGTTTTGAAGACATTGAAGGTAAAAAAGAATCTAAGAACAACCCGGAATTAGGTAAATACTGGGCATCATTAGGGGATGTATTCGTTAACGATGCATTCGGTACTGCGCATAGAGCACACGCTTCAAATGCTGGTATTGCAGCAAACATCAAAGAAACAGTCGCAGGCTTCCTACTAGAAAAAGAAATTAAATTCATCGGTGGTGCAGTGTCCAATCCAAAACGTCCTTTTGTTGCGATTTTAGGTGGCGCGAAAGTATCCGATAAGATTGAAGTAATTTCTAATCTTTTAAACGTTGCTGACAAAGTAATTATTGGTGGCGGTATGGCTTATACATTCTTAAAGGCTCAAGGCTTTGAAGTTGGTACTAGCTTATGTGAAATTGAAAAATTAGATTTAGCTAAAGAATTATTAGAAAAAGCGAATGGTAAGATCGTATTACCAGTTGACTTTAGATTTACTAAGAAGTTTGAAAACGAACCTGCTAGCCATGTTGGCCCAATCACTGACATACAAGCAGATGAAATGTCACTAGACATTGGACCTAAATCTGTTGAATTATTCGCAGAAATCCTTGCAACTGCTAAAACCGTTGTATGGAATGGACCAATGGGAGTATTTGAAATGTCAAACTATGCACATGGTACAATTGGGGTTTGTGAAGCAATTGCAAATCTTAAATCAGCAACAACAATCGTTGGTGGTGGAGACTCAGCTGCAGCAGCAATCCAATTTGGATATGCATCTAAGTTTACACACATCTCAACAGGTGGTGGCGCTTCTCTAGAATACTTAGAAGGCAAACTATTACCTGGTATCGAAATCGTCGCTAATAAATAATGGACATCGGCAGTAAAATTCGAGAACTGAGACTCGAAAATGGTTTGACGCAAGAAGAGCTGGCGAATAGATTAGAACTCACTAAGGGCTATATTTCCCAGTTAGAACATAATTTGGCGTCCCCATCTATGAACACTTTATTTTCAATTTTAGAAGTTTTAGGTACTGATGTGAGTGATTTTTTCTCAAATCAAATCGAAGAACAAGTTGTATTTAAGAAATCAGACTTTTATGAAAAGGAAAACGGTGACTTAAAGCATAATGTTAGTTGGATAGTACCTAATGCGTTAAAATATGAAATGGAGCCAATCATTATTGAGATCCAACCTGGCGGGAAGTCATTTGAAGATGATCCTCACGCTGGTGAAGAGTTTGGTTATGTCTTAGAAGGCGAAGTTACTTTGGTTATTAATAAGAAAAAATACATCGTAAAAACCGGTGAAACTTTCTATTATCTAGCCAATAAGGAACATCACTTGACGAACCACACCAATAAAAAGGCCAAAGTACTTTGGATTAGTACGCCGCCAATGTTTTAAAGAAAGGTGAAATATATGGAAAAAGAAGTTATTGTAAAGAGCACTACTGGATTACATGCTAGCCTAGCAGTAAAAATCGTTCAAACTGCATCAAAGTATGCTGTTAATATCGAATTACACTACAAGGACAAAGTAGTTGATCTTAAATCTATTTTAGGATTAATGTCACTAGCTATCCCACAAGGTGAAAACGTTAGAATCGTAGCCTCTGGTCAAAATGCTGAAGAAGCAATTAAAGATATCTCAGCAATTTTAGGATAAGGAGTATTTATGAACAAACATAGAATACCTGTTATAGCAGGTAACTGGAAAATGTATAAAACACGTGATGAAGCATTACAATTCATCTACGCTGTGAATCAAGAAATGCCTTCAAGAGATGAAGTTGAAACCGTTATTTGTGCAAATGACGTTTTATTGAGAGACCTAGTTAAAAGACAAGGTGAATCATTAAAGATTGGTGCACAAAACATGCACTTCGCAGAAAACGGAGCATTCACTGGGGAAACCTCTCCACTTGTATTAGAAACTACAGGTGTTGCCTATGTTATTATTGGACATAGCGAAAGAAGAGCAATGTTTAATGAAACAGACGAAACTGTGAACTTAAAAGTTCATTCAGCGATTAAACATGACTTAACACCAATCGTATGTGTTGGCGAATCCTTAGAGATAAGAGAAGCAGGCACAACAAACGAAGTTGTTAAAAACCAAATTATTAAAGCTTACGCTAACTTAAGCGATAAAGATGCATTAAGCACAATCGTTGCTTATGAACCAATTTGGGCAATCGGTACTGGTAAAACTGCTACACCTGAACAAGCAGAAGAAACCATTAAAGCGATCCGTGATGTATTAGCTTCATTATATGGTGAAGTTGCATCAAAGATTCGTATTTTATATGGTGGATCTGTTAATGCTAAAAACATCGATGCTTTACTTGCAAAAGAAAACATTGATGGCGCATTAGTTGGTGGCGCATCTCTAGATGTATCAAGCTACTTAACACTAGTTAAAGCTGCATTAAACAAATAATTCTAAGCGCATTTACAAGAAATTGTGAGTGCGCTTATTTTTTTTGTTGCTTTTAAAAATTACTTGATTATAATATCAATTAGGTGTGAAAACCACAGGTACACCACTAGGGGATAATATGTCAAAAATCAAAGATTTTTTTCTTAAAGATAAGGTATTCTTAATTGCATTTATTGTTGCGCTTATATCGGTTTTTTTAAATCCAAACTTTAAAGACTATCCAAGTTTTATAAACTACAAAGTCTTAATTGTCATGTTTACGTTAATGCTTGCAGTATCAGGTATGACGCATCAAAACCTATTCACTGTAATTGCGGTGAAGATGGTTAAACATTTAAAAGACATGCGTACGATTGCGCTTGTAATCGTCCTTATTAGTTTCTTCTTAGGAATGCTACTAACCAATGATGCTGTACTATTGACACTTGTACCATTTACATTGTTTGTAACATCAAAGATTAATAGACATAAAGAAGCCTTAATCATTGTTATCTTACAAACGTTAGCAGCTAACTTGGGTTCAGCGCTTACCCCAATGGGGGATCCGCAAAACATTTTCCTATATACTAATTTTGATTTATCTTTTTGGACATTTATGTCAAAAACAGCCGTGATCACAATCACGGGGTTTATTCTTTTAGTCATTTCTATATTTATCATTTTCAAACAAGATCAAGTACATCCGATTGTTGAAGAATTTAAGATTAAGGACAAACGTATTTACATATTCTTTGTCATCTTCCTGATTGGTATTTTAACCGTCTTACATGTCATCCCTGAATGGGTTACCTTGCCAGTAGTAGTAGCAATAGGATTAGTTTTTGGACGAAATGAATTTAAGAATGTCGATTATCACTTGTTATTGACATTCACGATGTTTTTCATCTTCACTGGAAATATCGGTGAAATACAAGCCGTTAATGATTTCTTTAGTGGAATCTTGACCAGTGAATCCAGTGTATTTTTCACAGGGCTATTAGTCTCTCAAGTTATTTCGAACGTACCTGCAACGGTACTGTTATCGGCATTTACTCCAACAGCTTATTTGCTAAACTTACTTCAAGGCGTTAATGTGGGTTCAATGGGAACTTTAGTTGGGTCACTTGCGAGTTTAATTACGTTTAAGTTTGTGATCAAACTATATCCAGAGAGATTTAAAGAGTATTTAGCCAAGTATACGTTGATTTCTATTATCTATATGGCAGTCATTATCAGTGTGATATTCTTACTAAGCTAGACTTCGGTCTAGTTTTCTTGTTTTCTAAACAAAAAAGACTAAGATTTCTCTTAGTCTAATTAGTTAGTGCGGATTAACGGTTGTAGAATTCAACGATTAATTGTTCTTTGATTTCTGGTAAGATTTCATTTCTTTCAGGGTATCTTACGAATGTTCCCACTAATGTGTCAACATCGAATGATACGAATTCTTTACGTGCAACCATTTTTTCTAAAGCTTGTTTAATAACAACTAAGTCTTTAGAAGTTTCACGTAAGGATACTTTTTGGCCTGGAGTTAAGCGATAAGAAGCAATGTCTACTTTCTTTCCGTCTACTAAGAAATGTCCATGGTTAACAAGTTGTCTAGCTTGAGCACGTGATGCTGCGAAACCTAAACGATATACCACGTTGTCTAATCTTGATTCTAATAGTTTCAAGAAGTTTTCACCGTGTACACCTTGAAGTTTGTTAGCTTCTAAGAAAGTCTTATGGAATTGCTTTTCAGAAACACCATACGTAAAACGTACTTTTTGTTTTTCTTGTAGCTGTGTACCATAGTCACTTAATTTGCTTCTTCTTTGACCGTGTTGACCTGGAGCGTAAGGACGACGTTGTAATTCTTTACCAGTTTCTGATAGAGAATAGTTTAAACGACGTGAAACCTTCCAAGATGGTCCTGTGTATCTACTCATAATTTTTACCTCCTTATAGTATGTGGTGGTAAAAAATGCATTCACAAAGTTTAAGGTGATCAGCTTAACGTTTTCGCCTAAAGCAGAAGGTTACTTGCTACCCCATTGGGAAGTGATCTAGTCTTAAATTGTTTTTGCCTGCTTTTACCGACAAGCATGATTATACACAAAAAGGAATCGAATGTCAATTATATTTCATATAAGTCAACGACTATCTTCGCGAACTCGATCAAAAAGGTTTGAGTTTTTTCATCAAAACGGTTAAATAGTGGAGAATCTATGTCTAACACGCCAATGCCAATACCATTTTTAAATAGGGGAATCACAAGTTCTGAATTAGAATTTGAGTCACAAGCAATGTGTCCGTCAAACTGGTGGACATCAGGGACATTTAAGACTTCATTTCTTTGGTATGCCGTACCACAGACTCCTTTGCCTAAGTCTATTTCTACACAAGCTGGAAGCCCTTGAAATGGGCCTAAAATGAGTTTGTTATCCTCTAGTAAATAAAACCCTGCCCAATTTAAATCTTCGATATAAGCTTTGATAAAAGCACTCGCATTTGATAATAAAGATAAATTATTTTTTGATCCCTCTAAAAGAGATTTTCCGCTTTCTAATAATAAGTTCATTCAATCACCTCGTTACTAGTTTATATTATAACAAAGTTTTAAAAAAATTATGTTAAAATAGTAACGGTGATTATATGTCAAATTATGATAAAGTATTAATCCGTTTTGGGGATTTAATGCTAAAAGGAAAGAATCAAAGATTATTTAGAGAAAAAGCGATTGCGCTCTTAAAGAAAAACGTCAGTGATCTCAATGTTGTTTTAGAAAGACGTCATGACCGTTTATTCTTAGTGCTTAATGATACAGATGAAAAAGAACTAGTAAAAAGACTTATGAGAGTCTCTGGTATTGGATCATTTAGTTTTGTTGTAACTACAGAACCTAACTATGATGTGCTTGCCCAAAAGGCGATTGAACTCATAAAAAAGGAAGTTAAACAAGTTAAAACGTTTAAAGTAGAAACCAAACGTGTAGATAAGTCACTCGACTTAACCTCACAAGAGATTTCTCAACTACTGTCGAAAATGATTTTAAAAGAGACATCACATTTACTAAAAGTGGATGTGAGAAATCCAGAACTCACGGTCTATTTTGAAGTTAGGGAAGAAGAAGCCTTTATATACCTAGATTCAATTAAAGGATTGGGTGGCTTTCCAGTCGGTGCAGCAGGGAAGGGATTACTTCTGTTATCTGGGGGAATCGATTCACCTGTCGCTGGATTTTATGCGATGAAACAAGGCTTGGAAATCGAAGGTATCCATTTTGAATCTACGCCAATGACTTCCATTGAATCCGCACAAAAAGTCGTCGATTTATCGAAAAAGATGAGTTTATATGCTCAAAGACACGAAATTAAGATACACATGGTGCCTTTTTTCAGACTACATGAAGAAATCATTAAACGTGTATCTCCAAGTTATACCATCACAGTGATGCGTAGAATGATGTTTAGGGTCGCACAAAAACTAGCAGAGAAGAAAAATTGCTTAGTGCTTGTAACCGGAGAATCCATGGGCCAAGTAGCCTCTCAAACCATCGATTCGATGGTTGCCATTGAAGCTGTAACAACCATACCGATTTTAAGGCCACTCATCACTATGGATAAACAAGAGATCATTACGGTATCTAAAAACATTGATACTTATGATTTATCGATCTTGCCATTTGAAGATTGTTGCACAGTATACACGCCAAAGAATGCGACAACCGCGCCTTCAATCAAAAAAGCAGAAATCAATGAACACTTCATGGAAGACATTGAAGGCATTATTGATGATATTATCGATAGAACCATTACAATCACAGTAGGTCCAAACACAGATATCGATTTAACCCAATACGGATTTACGGTAAGTGAAGCTTGGGAGGCTTATAATGATCACATCCAAAGACAACGACAAGATTAAGTATCTTTTAAAACTACATACCAAGAAGTATAGAGATCAATTTAATGCATTCCTAGTTTTCGGAGATCATCAAATCGAAGAAGCGAATAAGAATGGCTATTCATTAGATTTATATACCTCTAACCCTAATAAAAAAGGTGAACTCATTAGTGAAGCATTAATGAAACTTGTGTCCTTAACGGAAACCCCAATGGATTCCTTGGGGATTGCGAAGAAGAAAGAGGAAGTACCTTACTCAAAAAGGATTTTGATGCTTGATGGCATCCAAGACCCAGGTAACATGGGAACGCTTATTCGTAGTGCCATAGGATTTGGATTCAATACCATCATTTCTAGTCTTGATTCCGTGGACTATTACCATGAGCGTTCAATAAGAGCCACTCAAGGCAATCTCTTTTATGCCAACCTAATCAAAGCCCCTCTAAAAGAACGCATTCAAGCACTAAAGTTTTTAGGGTATAAAGTTTATGTAACTTCGTTAAAGAAATCTAAAGATATTAAGACCATTAGCCCTTCGGAAAAATGCGTAGTCGTATTAGGCAATGAAGGCGGTGGTGTATCACAAGCCATAATCGATATGGCAGATGAACTCGTAAGAATCAAAACTCATGATATCGAATCATTGAATGTCGCAATGGCAGGAACCATCATCATGTACGAATGGCAGGTGTAGATTATGAGCAACATAACAGCGTTTTTAGACCATTTTGATAAAGACTTCGAGTCACAATTAAATCTAGCAATTAAAACCGGCATTAAGCACATCTCGATGCGTTTTTTTGGCGATAAACAGTTAAAGGATTTGACGGTTGATGAAATCAAAACGTATCAATCTATACTCAAAAAACATAAGATGGGCATCTCTATGTTGGACGCTAAATTGGATTATCACATTATTCAGTACGACAAGAGTCAACTGGATTCCGTGGTTAATAATGCAGAGCTTTTACAAGCGAAAATTTTATTGATGGACTTGCCTAAACTAGATGATTTTGATCTTCAACACGATTTGCTGATTGCGTTTTTTAAATCTGTCCTCGAAGATAACAAAAAGAAACATTTTCAAATTGTATTCAAGATGAATGATACCTATAAACCTGGCGTACTTGCATTCTTAATCAATAGTATCAAATCAATCAAGTTCCAATTTGATTGTGGACACTTGATTAACTTACAGGCAAGTGTCACAACCACCTATCGAATCATGAAGAAGAACATCGAATCTATATTGGTTTATGATGTAGATAAGGATAAAGAATCTTCATTATTAGGATATGGGAATACAGGAATTATTGATATCTTAAAAAAAATGAAACGTGATGATTTTAAAGGCTATGCCTTAATTGACACGAACTTAATCGAGTACTTGAATCATAGAAACGACCAAAAACCTAAGAAACGTTTCTTTGGATTATTCTCGAAAAACAAGAAACAAGTGGCTAAATATCAAAAGAATGATGCCATCCTTAAACTAAATGAAGAATCACACTTTGATTATGAATCGTTAATCGAAGTATACAAATCCGTTTTAGAGAAAATCCTACAATAACTATAAGACATCTACCAAAACATAAGTAGATGTTTTTTTTGCGTAAAAAAAGCTTAGGCAATCGCCTAAGCACATGTTTTATTCCTCTTCTTCAAATAAAGGTTTTGCGTTTGGAATCTCAATGTATAGTTTTGAAGTATACATGATGCCATCTAAATGATCATATTCGTGTTGGAATACGGTTGCGGTATATCCACTCAAAGTACCCTTTTTAAGGATGAAATCATTGGCTTGTAAATCATAGACATAGGCCTCAAACTGAATGGATTGATGTCTGGGTGTTAATCCTATTGTTTCTCTGTCAACAGAAAGACAACCTTCCCCACCATTTAAAAATACAATTTCATTTGAACGACTGATGATTCTTGGATTAACCACAATCATACTCGTTAAACTGCCATCCATATCATGAACATGCATTGCGAACATTCTTTTTGAAACATTGATTTGTGGCGCAGCTAAACCAACTCCAGGTCTCAAACCATATTTTTTTGATATCTCTTCATCTTGTGAATTAATAACGTATTGTAGTAGTGAAAATGCGATTTTACGGTCTGCTTCAGAAACAGGCATTTTTACCGGTTTGGCAACAGTTGTTAAAGTAGGATGACCTTCTCTAATAATGTCTTTCATTAATATCATAATAAACACCTCGTGTTAATTATAACATAATTTCTAATGAGGAGACTTATTTTGACAAAACACTAAAAAAAACGTATATTAATATTAGGTGATTTATTTGAATAGAACGGAAATATTACTTAAAGCTTATGAAGTAGCAGACGAGATCAAAAGAAGTCCTGACTTCACTGAGTTATTAAGATTGAAGAAACATATAGAAGAAAACTTTAAAGAAGAGTCAAAAGCATATCAAATAGCGAATTCTAAGTTTGGTGAAATACAAGTTCTTGGTGGACAGTATCACCCAGACTTCAAAAAGACAGTTTTAGAACTTGCAAGTGCTAAGAAGACCCTCTTTGAAAAAGAAGAAGTGAAGAAGTACTTATCGCTTGAACAAAAAATTCAAGCCGATCTTGATGATCTTTCTAGGGTATTAGCTTCGATTGTATCATCTCATGTAAAAGCCCCAAATGAGTTGGGTTTCTTAAAGGAGAGCAGTTGTCATGCAGGTTAACCGCATATCATATATTGTATATATTAAAAACGCAGAAGTCGTTAAAAGAATTAAAGAGTTAGATGTTAATGTGACTTACCATTCTCAAAAAGGTAAGTATGCAACCATATACTTTGATAAGTCTAAGGAAAAAGAAATCAAAGTTTCATTAGAAAAAATGAAAGGCGTCAGCAAATTTGAGAAGAGCCTTTTGGAAGCACAACAAGTTATTTTTGAAGTGTAAAGGAAAAATACTTGACAAGAAAAACTTACTGAGTATAATAGTAGTAGATACAAAGGAGTGAAAAAAATATGGTTAAAATTAGATTACAACGTTTTGGTTCAAACAAAAACCCATTTTACCGCGTAGTTGCTACAAACGCTACATCACCAAGAGATGGACGTTTCTTAGAAATCATCGGTACATATGATCCAGTTAAATCACCTGCTATCGTAAACATCGATAAAGAAAAAGCAGCTAAATGGATTGAAAATGGCGCAAAACCTACTGAAACAGTTAGAAGCTTATTTAAGAAATATTCAATTTTAGACAAATAATACCAAAGGGGGATTCGTAAAAATGGCTATTAATTATGATTTACTTATCAAAAATATCGTTACGCCATTGGTGCTTCACCCTGAGGATGTACTTGTTAAAACACTTGCGGATGATGGATCGGACTTAGCTATTCAGATTCTTGTTAATCAGGAAGACCTAGGACGTGTCATTGGCAAGGGCGGAAAGATTGCCTCAGCCATTCGTACAATTGTTTATGCTGGTGCTTCTAAAGAAGGCAAGCACGTAAAAATTGACATTGATGCATTTTAAAGAAGAGAGTAGTCTCTTTTTTTTCGTATTCATGTATAATGTAGGTGGTGATAAAAATGAGTTATGAAATCGGTAGAATCGCAAACACACACGGGATACGTGGTGAACTAAAAATCAAAACAGATAGCGACTTTGATCGTTTTGTTAAAGGAAAAATCGTTTATATTGACTATAAGAATGAACGAATTGAACTGCTAATTAAGTCCGTAAGAGAAACCAACGATTATTTGATTGTGAAGTTTGATGGGCTTGATGACATCAATTTAGTTGAAAAATACAAAGGGTTATCCATCTTTACAGATGAGGCGCCAACACTACATGAAGATGAGTTTCATTATCAAGATTTAATTGGTCTATTAGTCTATAACCAACACAACCAAAAAGTTGGGGTAGTCAATGATATAATTGAAGTCCCACAAGGACATTTATTACAAATTAAAACAGAAACCAAAATGGCTTTAGTGCCTTTTGTTGGTGCATTTGTTAAGGATATTAGTGATGTGATTATCATAGAGGAAATTGAGGGATTATTGTGAAAATAGACATTATAACCATTTTCCCTGACATGGTAAAAAGCGCACTGAATGAATCCATTATGCGACGTGCTTTAGGACTAGGTTTAGCAGAAGTTAATGTAATTGATCTAAGGGATTATAGTTTATCAAAACATAAAAAAGTGGACGACACGCCTTATGGTGGTGGTGCTGGAATGTTACTACAATTTCCACCATTATATGAAGCGTTAGAGGTATTAAAAAAAGAAAACACCAAAGTGATTATTACCTCTCCAAGAGGCAAAACCTTCAATCAAAAGATGGCAGAAGACTTCTCAAAATTGGATCATATCATCATCTTGGCTGGCCATTATGAAGGATTTGATGAACGCATTTATCATTATGTGGATGAAGAAGTATCCGTTGGTGATTATGTATTAACTGGGGGAGAACTTCCTGCGTTGATTATGACAGACGCAATTGTAAGACTTCAAGAGGATGTTATCAAAAAAGAATCTCATGAAAACGATTCGTTCTCAAATGGGCTTTTAGAACACCCTCACTATACAAAACCTGCAACTTATAAAGGCCATGAAGTTCCTGAAGTTTTAAGAAATGGCAATCACCAGGAAATTGCTAAATGGCGACATTATGAAGCATTGAAACAAACCTACATCAAGCGTAAAGACTTACTAGAAAAGTACGAATTATCGAAAGAAGATATGAAGCTTTTAGCACAAATCAAGATAGAGCTTGAAGAAGAATAAAGGTTATTTCAGATATGTATTTCTATATTGTCAAAATAGAGCAAGTGATTTTACGCAAAAACACTTGAAGCAAATATATATCTATGATATAATACAAAATGCCGTTAATCGGTAAAGCACAGTGGTCCGCTAGAGAATCCTTTATGAACACTGGAAGATTAGGAGTGAAGAAAATATGGCAAGAGCTAAAGGTCAACAATTGATCCAAGAGCTTACGAGCGCATACATGAAGGAAGTACCTGCTTTCTTTCCTGGTGATACAGTTAAAGTGTATGTAAAAATTAAAGAAGGTAACCGCGAACGTATCCAATTATTTGAAGGATTGGTAATTAAACGTCAAGGTGGCGGTATCAGTGAAACTTTCACAGTTCGTAAGATTTCCTATGGCGTAGGAGTAGAAAGAACATTCCCAGTGAATAGTCCATCTATCGATCGTCTAGAAGTTGCTCGTAGTGGTAAAGTTCGTAGAGCTAAACTTAACTACATCCGCACGCTTTCAACTAAAGCTGCACGTATCAAAGAAAAAAGAACATTTTAAAGAGTTGAAACCGGTACGAATCGTGCCGGTTTTTTCTTTTAAATCACGAGGAGTTCACAATCACTTCAAATATGAAAATTTTTCATAAATCAGTTGAAAGCCTTTACACGAAGTGATATAATTAATGTGTTATGAGGAGTTGAGATAATGAGCACAAAAGTGACAATTTACGAAGTAGCACTAGCGGCAAGAGTGTCATTAGCGACGGTTTCACGTGTTTTGAACAATCCAGAAAAGGTTAAACCAGACACACGAGATAGAGTATTAAAAGTTATCAAGGAACTAGGTTATCGTCCAAATGCGATTGCTAGGGGCCTTGCAAGTAGAAAAACAACAACTGTAGGCGTATTAATTTCAGACATCACTAGAGCCAGTGTAGCAGAAATGCTTGGTGGTATTTCTGATATTGCGATGAAATATAGCTATTCAATTAAGTTATTCTCTGCTCATGAAAATGCAAATATGGAAGATTTGCTAAACGACATCGTTGCGGAACAAGTAGATGGATTATTACTTTTAAATGATGAACTTGATAGCAATCAAATGAAAGCTACTAAAGAAACATTGGAAAGAAATGAAATCCCATTTGTTTTAGCTAACGTTATTTACGATGATAAAACCGTTCCTTCCGTATCCATCGATTATGAAAAAGCTGGGTATGAAATTACTAAATTAATGGTTGAACAAGGTAAGAAGAACATTTATCTTTTATCAACTGTTCGTAAATATTCAGTTAACGATCAAAAAGAACTTGGGTATTCAAATGCAATGAAAGAATCTGGTTTAGAACCAAAAATCTTCAGAACATCTGGTAATACCTCAGTAAACAGACAACATTTCGCAAATTTCTTTAGTGATAAGGTTATTGACGGTGCCATTGGGGTGCGTGATTCTATCGCTGTATCATTTATGAATATTGCCAATGAATCCGGTCGTACGGTTCCAGGTCAAGTGGTTGTTGCAGGCTTCCAAAATACTAAATATGGGATTTTATCAAGACCTACAATGACATCTATTGATATTCCAGTATATGATATTGGGGCAGTAGCGATGAGATTATTAACTAAACTAATGAATAAAGAAACACCAGATTCACTACAAGTTGTGTTGCCACACTACATTGTAAGAAGAGAATCATTATAAATCGATCGATGACGAAAGATTAACTAAAGTAACACGTTATGAATGAAGAGACTTTGTGGTTGGTGAAAACAAAGCAAACGGTTATGGAAATACACTTTCTGAGATCATCAAACTAGAGTGCTGGACGATTGTCTAGAACTAAGGTGGTACCGCGATTATTCGTCCTTAGATTTTTTTAAGGACGTTTTTTTATAAATAAAGGAGAAAAACAATGAGTTTATACGAACAATTAAAGTGGCGTGGATTTATTAAAGACGTCTCAAATGAAGAAAAAGCAAAAGCATTGCTTGATAATGATAAAGTACATTTCTATTGCGGGTTTGACCCAACAGGGATGTCTTTAACCGTCGGACATTTAGTCCAAATTATTAGAATCATGTTACTCGCTAAACATGGACACAAACCAGTTGTGTTAATTGGTGGGGCAACAGGTTTAATTGGGGATCCAAGACAAACATCAGAACGCAAGCTTCTAACACTAGATGAGTCACTTGCGAACGCTGAGAAGATTAAGGTCCAATTATCTAAATTCCAAAAAGACGCGATCTTCGTTAACAACCATGAATGGATTTCAAAGATTGATATGATTTCATTCTTAAGGGATTTCGGTAAGAACTTTAACATCAACTATATGTTATCTAAGGAAACTGTCCAAGCTAGATTAGAAACTGGTATTTCCTATACTGAGTTTTCTTATATGTTAATTCAAGCCATCGACTGGTTACATCTATATCAAAATATGGATTGTAAGATTCAATTTGGTGGATCTGACCAATGGGGTAACATTACAACCGGTCTAGAACTAATTAGAAAAACGGTTGGTGAAAAACACGATGCTGTAGCCATGAGCTCACCATTATTACTTAAATCAGATGGAACGAAGTTTGGCAAGAGCGAATCCGGTGCACTTTGGTTAGATGAAGCATTAACTAGCCCATATGAACTATACCAATACTTCCTAAATACATCTGATGATGATATCTTAACGTACTTAAAGATGTTAACTTTGTTGTCTAAAGAGGAAATCGAAGCCCTTATGGAAGAGACTACTAAAGAACCTGAAAAACGTATTGCTCAGAAGAGACTGGCTTATCAAGTTGTGTTACTGGTTCATGGTGAAACCAAACTGGCAAACGCACTTAATGTTACGGACTCTCTTTTCTCAGGTGAGTTTTCAAAACTATCTTTAGAAGAATTACAAATGGCAAAAAAAGGATTAGATAGTATTGAATCAGAATCTATCAATGTCCTAGATGCGCTTGTTGAAACAAAACTCGCAAGTTCAAAACGTGAAGCCCGTGAATTTGTTAAGAGTGGTGCTGTCATGGTTAATGAACTTAAAGTCACAGATTTTGATTTTGTTATCAGTAAAAATGAAGCATATTTTGACAAATATGTTATTATAAGAAGAGGGAAGAAGAAGTTTGCATTAGTCGAAATTCTTTAGGAGGTGCCCATGGATATCATTCTCTATAATCCACTTTCAAGAAATGGTAAGAGTAAAGAAACGGTCTTAAGTCTTCAAAAGTATTTACTAAATCTAGGGAATCAGGTTCAAATTCATAACATATTTGAAATTGTATCTGTCAAAGATTATTTGACTGCGGTTAGTAAAGAGGACAGAATAATTATCGTTGGTGGAGATGGAACACTTCATCACCTAGTAAACTCAATTAGAGACATTGATGTTAACCAGCCAATTTATGTGTTAAAAGCCGGAACAGGGAATGACTTCATTAGAAGCCTCAAATCCAAGGAACACTTAATTGAAATCACACCATATATCAAAGACTTACCTAAAGTCACCTTTAGCGGAAAAGAATCACTATTCTTAAATGGGACTGGTATGGGCGTGGATGCGATGGTGTGTCACTATGTCAACACGAGCACTAAGAAGAAGACTGCGGTCAATTATTTTAAAACTGCTTTGAAATGCTTCTTAACATTTAAACCAAGACAAGCCGTTATTACGATTGATGGCGTTGAAAAAACCTATAACAAAGTATGGTTTGCATTAGCAGCTAATAGTTGTTATATGGGTGGAGGAATGAAGTTTTCACCAAAATCAAAACGCGAAGATGATATTTTAGAGATGATGATCATTCATAGAATTCCAAGGATCTTACTATTCTTAATATTCCCAACCATCTACTTAGGTTGGCATGTAATGTTTAAGAGATACGTAAAGATTATTCCGTGTAAAGAGGTTAAAGTTTCTTATGAATCTAATACCTTCTTACAAATGGATGGAGAATCTGTAGCAGATATTAACTACATGGAAATTAAACGATAACTAGCTCATCTGATATGATCCCCTTAATGTAGACACTACAAATAATTAAAGTTTGTAGAGGTTTACAAAGAGGGGCTCAAATCTGAGCTAGTTTTTTATTGATAGATTAGTATAACAAGTGCAACACAAGAACAAAGAGGTGAATAAATCACCCTTTACAGAATGACTTATGATACATACCTCTTAACGATTTAAGTCG